>MDTE01046177.1_pt1 | contig 72153 bp, 63 predicted proteins | sample 811231 | NCBI WGS metagenome assembly MDTE01 (sample SAMN05326651, study PRJNA326480) | marine metagenome | isolation source: seawater | place: Indian Ocean: Red Sea | collected 2010
AGCATAATCACCAATACGCTCCAGCTCAGTAACTATATTCATAGTTGCTACAATTAACCGTAAATCCACAGCCACAGGTTGCTGTGTAACCATAATATGTAAGCAGTGCTCTTCAAGCTCGAAACGCTTTGTATTAATATGGACATCCTCTGCAATAACTTCTTGAGCAAGCTCCACGTCACAAGCAGCAAAAGCATTTATGGATTTATCAATAGCAGTATCTACCTTACTACTCAACCGTATTATGTCATCCATGATACCTTTTAGATGTTCGTCTAAAGTAGCACGAGTCTGAATGTTGTCCATAATCCTACTCCTCAAACTACAATATGGGTCACACTGATACTAGTATCTCTTCTCCACCCGCTTCTAATTGACTTGCAAACTGATCTGGAAGCCCATTGTCCCGAACCGCTTGCGCTGCTGCACTAACATTATAATCAACTCTTCTATAATCAACGTGTATTTTTCCTGCGTCAAGTATTAGCAACACATATCCAGCGCGGAAGTCACCATCTTTAGGTTTTCCAACCGACCCAGTGTTAATAAACATAGTACCATCTACATATTTCTGGTAATGTAAATGTGTGTGCCCACATAAAAGCACATCAGTCTCCGCCATGCTAGCAATACGCTCAAAAGTTGATTCGCGCCGATCAGCAAACAAATACTCATTAGTAGAACGTGGACTACCATGTACAAGCAGTAATCTGTGTCCCAAACGCTCCCTACGAATAGATTTCGGAAATTCTCTCAAGTAATCTTTTCCTTCAACATTAGTATTTTGCTTTGTCCATAAGAGAGAAGTATTACTACGTGCGACATCATCTGGATTATTATAAGCACAGCCACAGCTCGCTCTATCAAAACCAACAGCATCATCATAGTTGCCCATTACTGTTGGTATATTGTTCTTACGCACAAAATCAATTGTGTCGTTTGGATATGCTCCATAACCAACTAAATCACCCAAACAATATATCTCGTCTGGTTGTACATAATTAATATCCTTCCATACTGCCTCTAAAGCATGAATATTCGAGTGTATATCTGACAATATAGCAATTTTCATGCCTAACCAAAACGACCTGTAACATAATCTTCAGTTCGTTGCAACGATGGTCGCGTGAAAATAGTTGTAGTCTCATCAAATTCTATCAATTCGCCTAACCAGAAAAACCCGGTTTTATCGGATACACGAGCCGCCTGCTGCATATTATGAGTCACAATAACAATAGTATAGTGTTCCTTCAGTTCCTGTATCAGTTCCTCTATTTGATTTGTCGCAATAGGATCCAAAGCAGAGCATGGTTCATCCATTAAGATTACATCCGGAGTAACTGCCAATACACGGGCTATACATAAACGCTGCTGCTGACCTAATGATAGAGACAAAGCCGGTTGTTTCAAATCTTCCTTTATTTCATCCCATAGGGCAGCTGCACGCAGAGACTGCACAACTAATTCATGCAAGTCATTACCAGTAGCTATTCCCAACACACGTGGACCAAAAGCTACGTTATCAAAAATAGATTGTGGAAATGGATTCGGTCTCTGGAAGACTAAACCTACTTGACGACGTAATTCAGTTTCATCAATATTTGGCGCATAAATATTTTGACCATTTAGAACTATGCTGCCACTAATTCTAGTATCAGTAATAGTATCATTCATACGGTTAAGACAACGTAAAAAAGTAGACTTACCACATCCCGAAGGCCCAATAAGTGCCGTAATCTCACGCGGTAATACTGTCATGTTTACATCACATAAAGCTTGCGTATTACCATAATAGAAGTTTAGCTGCTCAATCTGGAAAGTTATCTCATCTGACATTGTATTTTACCTATCCGAACCGACCGGTAATGTATTCTTCCGTCTGCTTTTCACGTGGAGCACTAAATAGGTCTTCACCACTGCCCCATTCCACCAATTCTCCTTGTAGCATAAATACTGCCAAATCAGCAATGCGAGCCGTCTGCTGAATACTACTAGGAGCAATAACAACTGTATAGTCCTGCTTAAGGATCTGAAGCGAAGATTCGACTTTTGCGGTGGAAATAGGATCAAGACCTGAAGTGGGTTCGTCAAGCAATAATACTTCAGGTGCTAGAGCCAACACTCTGGCAATACACAGTCGCTGCTGTTGTCCTCCAGATAATGCATTAGCAGAATCGTCCAGTCTATCCTTCACTTCGTCCCACAATGCAGATGAACGTAAGCTACCTTCAACTGCATCATCCAACTTAGCTCGACGTCGCTCCCCAGCCAATTCCAAACCATAAGTTATATTTTTTCGAATTGAAAAGGGCAATGGTATAGGCTGAGCAAAAACGATACCAACTCGCCTACGAAGCGAAATTACATCCACGTTCCTATCGAAGATATTAGTGTCATCTAGCATAACTTCGCCAGATATACTGACATCAAGAAGATCATTTAGTCTATTGAGAGTACGGAGCAAGGTACTCTTACCACCCCCGGCTGGACCAAATAGAGCTGTTATAGCATTTTCAGGAATATCCAAACAAACATCACTCAGAGCTTGAGTACCATCATCATATCCTACTGACAACTCATTTATTCTAATTTTAGGATTATCGAACATTGTAGTATCCTACCATTCTCGTTTACGACGCTGCCAGCTGCGCACACTTGCAGCCAATATATTCATGATCAGTACAAACGCTAGGAGCACAGTCGCTGTACCATATTGAATCGTGATAGGCATTTCTGGCACTTGGGTGGATATAACAAAAAGATGATAGGGTAATGCCATAGTCTGATCGAAAATAGAATTAGGTAACTTTGGCAGAAAGAATGCAGCGCCCGTAAAAAGAATTGGAGCAGTTTCACCAGCTGCTCTATTCAAACCAAGAATAACACCAGTAAGAATACCCGGTAATGCTTGAGGCAGCACTACTCGACGAATAGTCTGCCATCGTGTAGCCCCCATGCCAACGCTTACCACCCGGAAGCTTTGGGGTACCGCTCGCAACGCTTCTTCCGCTGTACTAATTATTACCGGGATAGTCATAATTGAAAGTGTAAGACAGGCTGCGACTATTGAAGAACCCAGGTCTAGAAATAGCACAAATAGTCCCAATCCGAACAACCCGTATACTACCGAAGGAATACCTGCCAGATTCACAATTGCCAGACGGATCATACGCGTCCAGTAACTATCAGCTGCATATTCTGAGAGATAGATTGCTGATGCTACTCCTAGAGGTATTGATATAAGACCAGTACCAACCACAAGATAGATTGTCCCAATAATAGCTGGCCATATACCACCCGATCTCATACCATCACGCGGCATCTCTAACAAGAATTGCCATGACACAGCTTCTGCGCCTGAGAAAAAGATAGAACTTACTATGATAATTATTGGGACAGCTGTAGCTACAGATGCTAAGCCTATAACTGCAAATACTATTCTCTCTGTATGGTGTCTAGATAAACGTATCATATCGCTTTAAAGCTATTTCAAGACAGCAATCTCTCTGTACGTTTACGTGCACGGAACAATACTGCCGAAGCAGTAATATTAACTGTCAGGCTAATAAGAAACAATATAAGTCCGATAGAAAAAAGTACATGATAATGTAAACTTCCATTAGCCACTTCTCCCATCTCGGCTGCTATAGTAGCCGTCATAGTACGAAGCGAAATGAAAAGCGAACCTAACCCGGATGCCATCTGTGGTGCATTTCCGGTCACCATCATGACCGTCATAGTTTCCCCAATAGCACGACCAATTCCCAACATCGTTGCTGTCAACACCCCTGACCTAGCTGCTGGCAAGGTCACACGCCAGATTGTTTGCCAACGTGTAGCACCAAGAGCAAGTGCCGCATCTCTATATGCTTTAGGAACGGCATCCAATGCATCTTCAGCTACGCTGACAATAGTAGGAATGGCCATGCCAGCTAATAGTACGGCACCAGTGAATGCGGTAAGACCTGTAGGAAGATAAAGCTCTTCACGCACTAGAGGCGCTAACACAGTAATCCCCAGAAAACCTAGCACAACTGAGGGTACACCTCCTAAGACTTCTACTAACGGTTTTAATATTTCGCGTAACCAGAGAGGCGCAATTTCCGCAATAAATATTGCAGTCATCAATCCAAATGGAATAGCGATGAAAGCTGCTCCGAGTGTAATGATTAGAGAGCCGCTTAAAAGTGGTAGAACTCCAAAATAATTCTCAATAGGATACCATCTTTGACTCCACAAATCCCTAGCTTGTAATTCTCCAAAAGTAGGTAGTGACTCCTGCATCAAGAAAAGAAAGATAAGACCGACAAACACAACTGCCGAATAACCTGAAATGCGGATAATTGCTTCCACAACAAATTCAAGCAGTTGACGATATTTGGTATTGAAGATCATTTTGCTATTCATAATTTTTGTCATTCTTCCTAATATCTTTTCCAGTCACTTTACTCTTACACTCTAGTTCACAGGTACAAAGCCTAGTTCCTCGACAATTGACTGTGCTGGTTCGCTATAGATCCAGTCAATATAATCCTTGGTATATCCAGTCGCTTCTCCTGGTAAGTACATATACAGTGCACGTGAAATAGGATATGTATCATCAATTACAGTCTTGATTGTAGGCTTAATATATAAGCCATCATCACTTGGAGATACAGCGACGGTCTTTACTCCATCTGTCACATATCCGAGACCTTCATATCCTATAGCGTTCGGATTCTGGGATATTTCGGATGTTATACCCTCCGATGAGGGTAACAACAAAGTACCGGGAGAAAAGAAGGTTTCATCATTCTTATTACCCTTACGAACTACAGACTCCAGGAAATACACATGCGTACCTGAGTTAACTTCACGTGACAGACAAACAATTGGACGATTCTCGCCTCCTACATCTACCCAATTAGTAATTTTGCCACTAAAAATGTCAGACAATTGTTGCAATGTAAGTCGCTCAATCGGATTCTGTGGATGTACTATCACCGCTATGCCATCGCGCGCTATAACATATTCCACTGGTGCATAACCGTTCTCTTTGGCATTAACAACTTCTTTTTCCTTTATCCTTCGAGATGCATTTGCTATGTCTACAGTACCATTTATCATTGCAGCTATGCCTGTTCCAGATCCTCCACCGGTTACAGATACACTAACATTTGGGTATGCCTCATTGTAAGCCTCAGCCCATGCTAACGCTAAATTGACAATGGTATCGGATCCCTTATTTGTCAAAGTAACACTATCCATCATATTAGCATTTTGCGACCTGTTGATTTTTGCACCGCATGCACTTAATAGTAGAGCTCCGATCACAAAGATAATGATGATGTATCGACTACGTGCCACTCGCATGTAGACACTATACTGTAATAACAAGAAGAGGAAAGTGATATTGAATTAATAAGAGATAAAGTTTTTGTTAAATATAATTAATGTTCCTACATCAAACTAATCAGATGAATTTAGAGACATGCCCTTTACATTGGGTTTACATGTATCAATTTATGCGAATTTTGGTATCCCTAAATTAAGGAGGTGAGATTATTTGTCGGCTCGTAATAACGTAAAGCTAATGATTGCACCAGTCTCAGGAGCATTTTCAGCCCATATAACCCCGCCATGGGCTTGTACAATATGATTAGCAATCGCTAAACCCAGTCCAGTGCCAGCACCTTTCCGAGTACGATCCGCCCGGAAAAACCGTTCGAAAATACGCGGCAAATCATCTGGATGGATTCCAGGACCAGAATCCTGTATTTCAATTCTCACGCACTCATCCTCGGCAATTGCACTAACAATCACACTGCCATCCGAAGGAGTAAACTTTATAGCATTATGAAATATGTTACTTAATACTCTTTGTACTTGATCTGCATCAGCCCATACTGGGACATCTGTACATTCGGTCATATGAAACTGTATGGATTTGAGGTCAGCTTGAGGTTGCAAACGTTCAATTGTTGGCATTATCAACGTAACTGCATTAGCGGAGTCCAATTTGATAGCAAACCGCCCAGACTCTATCAGCGATATGTCTAGTAACTCTTGGGCCATTTCCTTTAGCGTGTCAGTCTCGGTGGTCATTTTTTCAAGAGCAGATATAGTGTCCGCAGACTGTTCTCGAGCCATTAGCATGTCCAAAAGTAAACGAATTGAAGTCAACGGTGTACGTAATTCATGTGATATGTTTGCAAACAGATCACGCCTAGCCTGTTCCGAATAATGTAAGTTAGAAACATCAGACAAAGCAAGGACAGCTCCATAATCGAATCTCAATGCTCGTACCTGGTAAACACTATCCTGAAACTCAGATTGCCATTCATATAATTCTTCGTCAGTTTCACCTGACACCACGCTACGACATTCCAACTCAAACTCCTCAGAGTGGGTATAGCTCACAATACTAACTCCTGGATCCGATATGTCACCGAAAATCTGCACAGCTATAGGATTTGCATATAACAGATTGAGCTCCGAATCAATCAAAAGTAAAGCTTCTTCCAGTACACTGCTAGCAGCCTGCCACCTTGCACTCTGTACTTTCTCTACCTCGGATTTTGTCTCTAGATCATCAGTTAAGACCTTTATTTGACGTCGCATAGTATCTATACGTTGTTTCGATAGTACGTAATAGCGTACAAATAATAAAACAACGAATAAACCGATTGCTATAAGCACTAAACTATTCGTCATTCCTCAAACCGATATCCAACACCACGAACTGTTACTATTCGGACAGGCTTAGATGGATCAAGCTCTATTTTCTCTCTTAACCAGCGTATATGTACGTCAACAGTATGTGTATTACCAACATAGCTGTAACCCCACACTTTTTCCAACAACAAATCGCGTGATAAAACAGCCCCTTTATTCCTAATAAGTTCAGCCAGTAAGTTGAATTCCTTTTGTGTCAGATGTACCTCCGCATCATCTTTGGATACACGACGAGAAGTAAGATCAAGGCTGATATCGCCTGAGGTCAATTGCATTTGGTTTTCTTGCTTGTCATTCCTAGTACGTCGTAAAAGTGATCTGATACGCGCTAGTAATTCTCCTAGACTAAATGGTTTGACCACATAATCGTCAGCACCGGTTTCAAGACCAACAATTTTGTCCATCTCCGTACCGCGAGCTGTAAGCATAATTATCGGCACATTAGAATCACGCCGCAGCGCACGACATACAGAAAGACCATCCATTTCCGGAAGCATCAAATCTAACAATATCAGGTCAGGACCTTCTTCTTTTGCCTGTTTTAAACCATCAAGCCCATTGTCAGATAGGATTACTTCATACCCCTCAGACTCTAATCCTGCTGACAATGCTTCGCGCACCGTGTCATCATCTTCCACTATTAATATTGTAGGCATCTCAAAATGTCCCGGTTACTATATGTATGTTCATGAGAAGTACATGATACCGCAGACTAGATGTTTATGGATAGTTCAAACGTCAATTCTGAAAACACAAATTCTATATTCATAACTTGCTGTCAAACAAATTGGTGTATATTAGCATGAGCGTGAACTATTAAAACGTCTTGGATATTATAAAGAGGAACTTGGCATGAATATAGATAATGCTATTGATGACATTGTTTTACTTGTACAGCGAGATGGGCAACCACTTAAAGGTCTTGGGATTAGGGATAAAAAAATTTATGTGCGTCTTAAGGGGTATGATAGCATCGGCCTGTGGGTAGAATTGCCAGATTATAATCTACCTCAACTTGCGCATTCAGAATCAGGACCACAAGATGAGATCACAGCAGACGCGTGTGCATTAATTCCTTGGACAGCGATAGAAACAGTGGTTCATTTTCCTGATTTAGAAGGCTTTGACTTCCCGAAACCAGAAGTTGATCAGCTAGGTTTTCAGAGTGAATAAGCCCTAGTATTTGCACATATAAATTAAATGCATATAACAAATGTCTCAATCTCATTCTAGTCAAGATAACCCAGCGCAAATATTGTGAATACTTACAGACTAGCACTAATTGGCTTTGGAAACGTCGGTCAAGGTCTGGCAAAAATCCTGCTTGATCGCAGCGCCTGGCTGGAAGAGAGATTTGGTACATCATTTGTCATTGTAGCAATTAGTGATATACACAAAGGTAGCTGCTATGATCCAGCTGGACTATCCATATCCGAACTGTTAGATTCAATAGATAATACTAACAATCTCGAAGGAGTCACAGCTCCGCATCAAGGATGGGATTCTCTGCAGACCATACAAGATAGCAACGCAGATGTCATAATAGAAATTAGCTATACTGATTTAGAAACTGGAGAACCAGCGCTCACACACGCTCGAACAGCTCTCCAGTCTGGAAAACATGTAGTAACTACAAACAAAGGTCCAATAGCGTTATATTTCCCAGAATTAATTGATCTAGCACACAAACACAATGTAGAAATTGGAGTGGAAGGCACGGTAATGAGTGGCACTCCTGTTCTAAGTGTCGGTATGGATGTTATGCAAGGAGCTGGAATCAATAAAATAGAAGGCATACTTAACGGCACGACAAATTATATTCTTACTCAAATGGAAACTGGTATGAGCTACAGCGAAGCACTACTTCAAGCACAAGATCTTGGTTATGCTGAAGCCAATCCAGATGGAGATGTAAAAGGTCATGATGCAGCTGGAAAAATAGTGATCTTGGCAAACCTACTAATGAATGTACCGCTAAGAATGCAAGATGTATCCTGCAAAGGTATCACGCACATTACAGAAAAAGACATCAGAGCTGCATCCAAAGAAAAGAAACGCTGGAAACTTGTCGGCATACTGGACAAAACAGATAATGGATGTGAAGCAAGAGTACAGCCAGAATTACTGCCGCACAATCATCCTCTGTACTCAGTGAGTGGTGCCACCAATGCTATCACGTACAGTACAAAATTGTTGGGAGATGTAACATTGATTGGTCCTGGAGCTGGTCGTGTGGAAACTGGGTACGCATTATTAGAAGATTTGCTAGGCATCCTTAAAATCCAGAACGGGCAATAGGACTTATCTTCTAATAAGACATACTTAAACTAATTTTTTCCAATAGCTTCGATATACTCAAGCGACTGGTGTCGAAAGTAAGTGTTGTATAAATCAGCATAATGTCCAGAACAACCCATTAAAGTACTGTGATTGCCTCGTTCAATTATTTTCCCTTGACGCATTACAATAATCACATCGGCTGAACGCACTGTAGATAATCTATGAGCAATCAAAATACTGGTGCGGTTCTTGACTATTAAATCAAGAGCCTCTTGAATCTGAGATTCAGTGAAAGGATCAACGCTTGCTGTAGCCTCATCAAGCAAAAACAGGGTCGGGTCTTGGAGTAGAACTCTATTCAAAGCCACCAGCTGTCGCTGGCCTAAAGATAATCGAGAGCCGCGCTCACCTACATCAGTCTTGATACCATCCGGAAGAGCATATAGCCATTCTCCATCACCAATACTGTGAGCTACTTCCAATATGTCACTATCACTAGCTTCTGGACAAGCATACCGAATATTATCAGCCAAACTTCCGGAAAACAGGAATGGAGACTGTGATACTATACCAATTTGCCGTCGATAATCTTGCAAATCAAAAGTGCGGATGTCTCTGCCACCAACACATATAAGTCCGCTCTGAAATTCGTAAAATCTTGCTAGCAATTTGACTAATGATAATTTGCCGGCTCCAGTATGTCCCACAAGAGCAACACTCTGTCCAGCAGCAATTTGTAGGGAAAAATCGTTGAGTACTTGCTCATTTTTCTCATAATGAAAGTCCACTTTCTCAAATGTAATATCTCCTGGAATGAGAGTCGAACCAGTACTCTCAGTTTGTAAGACCATAGATTCTGCATCAATTAGGGCAAACACCCGTTCGGCCGCAGCTAATCCGCCTTGAAACTGGCTCCAGAATGCGGCTAGCTGCATGATAGGAAACCAGAAACGATCTACAGTTGATACGAAAAGATACCAGGCTCCAGCTGAAATTAGACCTACACCAGCAGCACGGCCACCTGCATATAACATTAACGCTACGCCTATACCCACTAGACCATGTAATACTGGAAATACAGTCGAAAGCACCAAACCTCTCCGAAAGTTGATCCTATACGATTCTGTATTTACTGCAGAGAATTCTCCGTATATGGAGCCTTCCTGGCGAAAATTCTTCGCAACACTAATTCCTGTGATAGCTTCCTGAATGGCTGAATTTACATTAGCCATAGCTCTAGTGCCTTGTCTAGTGACCTTACGCGCAATCTTTCTCCACCCTTTAACTAAATAAAACAACAGGGGAGTAAGTACCAATTGTAAACATGCCAAACGCCACTCGATTCTAAACAGGACAACTAACAGTACCAGCACTACTGCTACCTGGTTAAGAATATCCCCAACCAATCGCATAGTTTGACCAAATTCATGCGTATCAGAAGTCACTCTGCTAATGACTTTGCCCGAGATATGTTCGTCATAAAATGCAAGATCATGAAATACCGCTGCTTTAAATGCATCGCTACGCATCTCTAATACGACATCTGCTATCAGTGTAGTAAAGCCTCGGAAACGTATGTAGTTCAACACCCACACAACTACCCCTATGACCATGATTATCGCTATCAATCGAATCAGTATAGCTTGACCGCCGCCAGATGCTATCTGATCTACTCCTTGTGCTACTATCACAGGAAAAGCCGCGCTTAACAGAGAAAGCAATATTAAAGATACGACAACTATAGCCAACCTTACTTTGTAAGGTTGAACGTAATGCCAGATTCTACGAACTAAATCACTATCACTGTAGTGACGATCATATGAATCAGTGGCTAATCCACCAAAGACAGATGTCATTTCAATTACCCTTTCCTAGTAAATCTTGATCGCCTATGTAGTGCGAGAAGATACGTTTATAGGCAAGCGAATTTTCCATGAGATCATCATGATTTCCAACATCTGTCACTTGACCCTGTCGAAGAACCACAATGAGATCCGCCCAGCGAATTTGAGACAAGCGATGTGTAATCAAGAATGTTGTACGACCCTTAGATGCTTCACGAATAGCACTTTGGATCTGGTCTTCAGTCGCACTATCAATCGCACTAGTAGAATCATCCAAAATCAGAATGCTCGGATCCGTGAGAAAAGCACGGGCCAAAGCCAGACGCTGACGCTGTCCCCCAGACAGTTTAGTGCCACGCTCACCTATTATGGTCTTATATCCATTCTGGAAATCCAGAATGAAATCATGGGCCTGAGCTGCGCGCGCAGCTGTCTCAATCTGCGCCTGGGTAGCACCAGGTAATCCGAATGCTATATTTTCTGCAATACTACGTGAAAACAAGAATAAATCTTGCTCAATGATAGAAATTTGTTTTCTCAATGAAGATAGATTCCAATCACGCACATCTATGCCGTCAACAATGACACTACCATTTTGGACATCGTAAATTCGGTTTATCAATTTGACTAAAGTCGATTTTCCAGAACCAGTTTGACCAACAAGCGCGATGGTTTGACCTGGAGCTGCACTAAACGAAATATTTTTTAGTACATTATTGTCTGATGCATATCCAAATGACACATTATTAAACTTAACAGCACCATTGATTACACCTTCATGACCAACCACATTCTCATCAAGCTTAGTTTCACCTGTGATCAGCTCCAACATACGCCGTGCTCCCGCCAGACCTAACGCTACCTGAGAATAAGAAAATAAGGATACAAAAACTGGAAAACCCAACAAAGACAATAGTCCCATGTATGCCACTACATTACCAACTGAGATAGCACCCGATCTAAACAATGTTACTGCATGCCAAAAACCAAATGCATTTGCTAAACCCATTAGTAGTAATGGCATGAAACGCGCTTCTACACAACCTTGATCAACAAAAGCATCGCGGTATTCTTTTGCCTTTTGTAGGAACCGCTTAGTCTCAGACTCTTCTTGTGCAGCTCCCTTGACTGTCTCTACTCCATCTATCACTTGCGCAAGATGAGCATTAAGGCCTCCAAATGTTCGTCTAACTCGCTCCGAGATAGGTCTTAACTCAGCTAAATACTGCCACAATGCAATTACATACAACACCAAAAACGCTAACGGTACTATCATGAGATCCGCATGTATATAGAAAGCAAAAATAGCCGGCATAAACAAAAAACTACCCGAACCGATTACCAGATTTAGTCCAGGGTTAAACATAAGATTAATCTCTCGCACATCGTTAGTTGCACGTGCCATTACATCTCCGACTGCATACATATCGTGAAATGTCATGCTCTTTCCTATTAAGCTAGAATATAACTCATCGCGCGTGTCACGCTCCATACGCTGCCCTATTATCTCGGCTGAGATATTACGCATGAGAATGCCAACCGCTCTAGCTATTTGAGTCAAAAGGACCATTGTCGAAGAACACAAAAGATGCTCATAATCAGGTTGTGGTTGCGTGCGCACAAAAACATCAAAAGCTGCCCCTATTAGAATAGGTACCCATGCCGCAAGCGCAGCATTAGCAAATGATGGGATAATCATGCCAATTACTGACCAGATGTGACGCTTAGAATGTGACATCATCCAACTTAAGGATGAACGCGTGTCGGTTTTTATCTGATCTTTTACTGAAAATTCACTATATGTCATATGATCGCGTACATTCAAATAGGGACTTCTAGTAAAGCAATAGCGTCCAATGATGGACGCCAAGTAAATTATAGTCGATTAGCATCATGGATGTTACTAACCACGCGGTATAATCTGACTAAATGCTCAATAGAATAACCCTACCCTTATTAACTATTATTACTTTAGCATCTGCGGTGCTGCGGTTCTATGACATAAATGCTATTCCACCTGGATTGCATTATGACATTGCTGCTAACGCCATTCTAGTAGAAGACATAGCATTTAAAGGTTTCAGACCAGTATTCATCAGTGCTTACACAGGCAAAGAAGTCCTATTCTTTTACTCAGCGGCAGCAATTTTTAAAATGATTGGGTCCTCAATATTTGCACTAAAATTCACAGCAGCTATATGGGGAATAATTACTATCCCAATAACATTTTTCGCTATTAGACAGGTACTCAAACATCACCGACATTCACACTTTATTGCAATTACAGTAGCTACATTTGTAGCTTTCTCTTTTACACATCTAGTGTGGTCAAGATTTGGTCTGCGTGCTATCACACAGCCAGCGATACAAGCATTAGCAATCGGATTATTGTTTCGAGCACTAAGACATAATAAATCTAGGGATTTCTTGCTTTCAGGACTATTGCTTGGGTTGACATTTCACACTTATTTAGCGGCAAGAGTACTACCTCTGGCATTGTTAATCAGCTGTTTGCCCATCGCTATATCATACCTCAATAAATCTATCAGAAAACAATGGAGACTACCCTTAAGAGGTGATCTGGTGCAATTTGTATTAGGTTTACTAATAGTGATAATGCCACTGATATTGCACTTCTATCAACATCCTCAAGAGTTTCTTACTCGAATAAACCAAGTTGGTCCAATCGCCGGAGAAACGGATTTGATAACAAAAGGCATAATAGGTGCACTAGGAATGCTGTTTGTTTCTGGAGAACCCTATGATCGCTTCAATATTCCGGATAAAACATTGTTTGATCCAATAACAGCAAGTTTGTTTTTACTTGGTCTTTTGATCACAATTTGGAAGCTATCAATTTCTCGAAAAAACAAGAGCACAAGCAATCCAATAAACACAGCAGCTATGTTGTTGCTTGTCGTCTGGCTGCCTGTTTTTCTGCTACCAACTGCATTGGCGGTACATGAAGTTTTCCCGTCCAACGTGCGTGCCTTTGGATTGTTTCCATTTATATTCGTTTTTCCCGCAATTGGATTGTTATCATTACTGTCGCCATTGGTATCCCGGTACAACACAGACCAACAAAAATCCAGTATTTATATGTTTGCTATCGCAATCATATTTACCCTAACCTGTGCTACCACAGTGAAAGATTACTTCCATATTTGGGCAAAACAAGAGACACAATATATAGTCAATGATGGCGATATAATGCACGCCGCAAAATATATCAACAGTAAGGAAGGTAATTATGAAAACACATATGTTAGTGCAATTCATCACCAACATCCCACTATGGCTTATCTTGCTAATCGCTACGAAGACATAATGTGGCTACGTGGTGGAGAAACACTAGTTATTCCATCGATAGGACCCATATTATATGTTTTTCCACAATCTGCGTTACCACCCGCAGACTGGATCTCGTCTTGGGAGTCAGCACTAGTTGCATCACCGGCTGACACATCTGGCAACTTAGATTTACTTGCATATCATTTCAATACATCTACAGACATTCCACAACTAGAATTTCAATCAGTTTACGCAAAATTTGGACAGGTTGCTGAAATTACAGGTTTCCGAATACCAAAATTACAAACCGAAGGCCATCTAAATGTAGATCTAAGAATTAAGATTCTGAATTCAGATAAAAGCGACTATCGATTTGTAGCAGACCTAGTGGATAGATGGGGATATCATTGGAGCCAAGGATTTAATGACAGCTTCCAGTCTACTCAATGGCAATCAGGAGATATGATCATTGTCCGTACACAAATCCCTCGAAGAACAGGAATGCCTCCTGGACAATATAATTTGGCTGTGACCATTTATTCTCCTAGCAGCAATCTAGCCCTGTCTTCTACATCCCATGATGGCAAAGTATCTAGTACTGCACAAATAGGGCCAATACAAGTCGCTCCTTCAACACGCACTGACGAGCTACCTATTCCTCAGCATGATAGATCAGACACATTCGGAAATCTTGAGCTATTTGGGTATGATCTATCTCAGCATGTATATAAACCAGGGGCTATTCTACCGTTATCTTTGTACTGGCGCTCTATCAATCCAACATCTCAAAACCAGAATGTCATTTTAATGTTGGACGAACATATAATAGACTCCTCCGAGCCTGCCAAAGGCACTTACCCTACTAGCAAATGGACACCTGGGGAAATAGTCATTGATCATAGGTATATTAGAATACCTAGGGAAACCACACCTGGGAAATACAACCTTGGCATTAAATCTTCGTTAGATAATGACGCAATCGACAAAGTAATTTTGATGCCTATAGAAATTGAAAAGATAAATAGAGAGTGGAAAGCTACAATTCAAGAAAACAGGACTGAACATACAATAGGAAATGTGTTCCAGCTAGTTGGATATAACACAAGGTTCGATCAACAATTCAGCATACAACTAAATTGGAAAAGTCTACAATTAACTAATATTGATTATACAGTTTTTGTACATGCTTTTAACTCGGACAATATATTAATAGGGCAGAGTGATAGTCAACCAGTAAATAACACATATCCAACTAGTTTGTGGGTACCAAATGAACACGTTGTAGATACTCATTATATTTCACTTAATCCAGGAGAATATGACATAAAAATTGGATTGTATCTGCCAGAAACAGGCGATCGTTTAACCCTAAATAATGGTACAGATGCAATCACAATTGAAAATCTAATCGTTCCATAAAAACGTTAGTCAATATCACTATACGTAGAATCTGTTAGAATCACACCTATATGCAAAAGGAAATACAAAAATGAACCGATCACGAAATCCAAATCAAGCGCCCAAAGCACAGCCTAGTGCTGCTCGATGGATTGTGACTGCAGTAGCTGCAATCGCACTGACCATCCTAATATTCGCATTATTACAAACTCAATCAAATGAAGAAAATTTATCGGAGGAATCTTTGATGTCCAATAAAGAATGGTCTAGTCCACCAAAAATGACTATTGACGAGCAAAATGAATATACGGCTGTTATAGAAACTGACTTAGGCAACATTGTATTACGCCTTTTTGCTAATGAATCACCTATGACTGTCAACAACTTCGTGTTTCTAGCACAGCAAGGCTATTATGATGGAGTCATGTTTCATCGTGTGATTCATGATTTCATGGTACAGGGTGGTGATCCAACTGGAACTGGTTCTGGTGGTCCCGGTTATATGTTCGAAGATGAAGTAAACAATGGACTGAAGTTTGACAGACCCGGACTTTTAGCAATGGCTAATGCGGGACCCGGCACTAATGGAAGTCAGTTCTTCATCACTCATGTGCCTACACCACATCTGACCGGTAATCACACTATATTTGGAGAGGTAATCGAAGGTATGGATACCGTATTTGCAATACCTGAACGTAACCCACAAAGAGCACAAGATAGTGGTGTCATTATGAGAAAGGTGACGATAAAAACCGATTAATGTGTTGTTAAAAAAAACAACCAATCTTTGTATCTTGTACTAAGCAACACTGCGACCAAAAACATGAAAACCGCAATCGTGCTACCCACCTATAACGAATCCCAAAACATCGAGGGCATGATCGATGCATTATTAGATCTAGAAATTGGCCATATCCATGTGCTTATAGTAGATGACAACTCTCCGGATGGTACTGGAGAAATTGCAAATCAACTGGCAGAACAATTCCCAGAACAAGTAGAAGTAATGCATCGAATTGGCGAACGCGGTTTAGGTAGTGCATATATTGCAGGATTTAATCATGTACTTGAGACGGACGCAGATGCCGTAGTCCAAATGGATTCGGACTTTTCGCACTCACCACGCTATTTGCCGGAGATGCTAACAAGTTTGAGGGAAAGTGATGTAGTAGTAGGTTCACGCTATGTTACGGGAGGCCGGTTGGACGAGCATTGGGGCTTGGGACGCCGTTTACTGAGTGTATTTGCTAACAGTATATATACTCGTCTAATATTGGGTCTACATGTACGAGATGTGACTGCCGGCTTCAAGATATGGCGACGCGGTACACTACAAGGAATTGGCCTACATCGTGTACGTTCAAATGGTTATGTTTTTCAAGTAGAAATGGCTTATCTGTCCGAAAAGTTAGAGTATCGAGTGAAAGAGATTCCTATATATTTCGAAGACCGACGCATAGGACGCTCTAAAATGTCACAAAAAATTAAATTGGAGGCCGTGTGGCGCACCTTACAGGTAGCTCAAAGACACCGTCGGTTAACACAGGCTGACCGTCAGAAGTGAAGTCTAACAAATTCTTTAGTAATTTGATCGTACCTCTGGCTTTAATACTGCCACCTCTGTTGTTATTTGCTAGTGTAACTATAGGTAACAAAACAATAATACCTACAGATAATTTGGTGCAATTTGAGCCTTGGAAAGCTGCCGCTGCTAGTTCTTTGATACAAGCCCCTCAAACCCCTTACAACGCCCTACTTTCTGATCTAGTGCTAGAAAACTACGCATGGAAACGTTTCATCAACCATGCTATTGAAACACGACAAATACCATTATGGAATCCTTACTTGTTTGCTGGCACACCATTTCTTGGCAATGGCCAGCATTCCATGTTCTATCCATTCAGCGTATTTTTCTACTTCTTACCACTCGCGAAAGCATATGGTTGGTTTATTGTTTCACAATATGTCTTAGCTGGCATCAATATGTACCTATTTGCCCGAACGCTACAGATTGGGCGCTGGGGTTCATTAATCGGTGCGACCATCTACCAAATTAGCTTATTCATGATAGTAAGTGCTGTATTTCCTATGATAATAGCGGGTGCGGTATGGCTCCCTATGATATTGGTCGCAGTGGGAGGACTAATACATCAAAAAACACTTTTTAGGAAATATTCGTTTATACCCTGGATTTCTTTAGGCGCAATATCAATAAGCCTCCAGCTACTAGCTGGACACCCGGAAATTGTCGCCTACTCGCTACTAATAGCAAGCTTATATGCAGCCTGGCATTCATTGAAATTAATCTTTAGTGACCATAGAGAAGATCTTCTACGGATTATATTTCATATGGGCTTAATGATAATTTTAGGCATTCTACTGGGTGCTGTACAGTTATTTCCATTATTGGAAGCAGCTTCCAATAATTTTCGTGTGGATACAGCAAGCCTGACAGAAGTGCGTGAATGGGGCTACCCTGTCAGAAGACTAGTAACACTATTAATACCAAATTTCTTTGGCAATCCTACCCACCACGCCTATTTTGACTGGTTCACTCAAGATTGGACACCAGTTCGCATTAATGCTCTAGGAGAGAAAATTGCCACGATCGACTGGGGTATGAAGAATTATGTTGAGGGCGGAATGTACGTAGGCATACTACCCCTTTTATTAGTGATAGTAACATTTACTAAACACTTTTATAAAAGAAACATTCAGTCAAGCAAACGCTCAGATATTGGGTTCTTTTTTGTGCTATCTGCGCTAAGTTTAGCTTTTGTGTTTGGCACACCACTGTACGCATTGATTTATTACCTACCAGGCTTGGGTCAACTACATTCGCCCTTTCGTTGGGTTTGGCCTTTGAGTATATGTTTAGCTACATTGGCAGCCTATGGCAGCAACGAAATAATTCAATCCAAACACTCTGACAAAAAAGTCGTCTATCTTCTTCTAGCTCGAATTTCTATGTGGATTGGATCTATAGTGACAATTGGGGTTTTTCTGTGTTACATATTTTTTAACTCGTTAGAACCATTATTCGAACAAGCTTTATGGAATCTGGCAAAAGCAAGCAATTCCTTCGCCAACGCACGTATGTTTTTCTCCTACCAATCCCGTTGGGTATTGCAATTTGGAATAATATTTAGTCTTAGTGGATTCGTTCTGTGGAAAACCATTGCATCCAAACATAGAATGTGGAAGTACAGTCTATGGTCGATTATTGTAGTGGATCTATTTTTAGCAGGTCAAGGATTTAACCCTAGCAGCAATCCTAAAATACTCGATTACAAACCACCAATAATAGAATTTTTGCACGAGGATGAAAGCCACTGGCGCTTTACCACCTATGATCCAAATGGGAGCAAGACCCTTAACGCTAATGCAGGTTGGTTATTCGACGTAGAAGATGTGCGTGGTTATGACTCTATAATACCTGCCCAGTATGTTGATTATATGCAACTGATTGAGCCGCAGAATGAACTGCAATATAATCGTATCTCCCCAATCACCACCTGGCAGGGACTACACTCTCCATTACTTGATTTGTTGAATGTCAAGTATGTCATTAGTGAGCAAAAGATCAATAGTCCAGAGAAGTTTGAATTAGTGTATGAAGGGGAAACACTAGTATATGAAAACCAACAGGTCATACCACGCGCCTATACACTTCCCGCTAGTTGCATCACTACAACCAATGATCTGCAATCTACTCTACAAGAAATTAACCCGCACCATGTCATAGTTTTAGATACACAGGACATTTCTAATTCCCACTCGCTAACCGCAGCGGCAACATGTCAGATAAAGCCTGCGCAAATAACTTCGTCACGACTTAATGAAGTGCAAATTGAGGCGCAACTATACCAGCCTGGATATCTAGTGTTGACAGATTCATACTCCGCTGGATGGCAAGTCTTTGTGCACAGTGAAGTAAACGAGGTAGAGACTAGAGTCGAACTAATAAGAGCCAATGGCAACTTCCGAGCATTATACTTAGAGCAAGGTAAACACTATGTGCGTTTCAATTATAGTCCGCTCTCCTTTAGACTAGGCGGTGTAATATCAACAATATCCATTGCTACATTGTTGATATTTGCAACCATCTGGCTATGGCAAGTCTTCTATAAAGATAAAAAGACATCATCAGAGGCAAATATCGTCGCTAAAAACAGTCTAGCACCTATGGGATTCAATCTACTAAACCGCAGTATAGATTTCATTTTTGCAATGTTCTATCTGCGCATACTAGGACCCGCTGAATCTGGCAATTACGCAACTGCCATAGTAATTATTGGATGGTTTGAAATCTGGACTAATTTTGGTCTCAATACTTGGTTAACTCGCGAAGCTTCAAGAAATCTTGACTCTATAAACCAATATCTATCTAACAGCACTATCTTCCGGATAGCACTAGGGTTATTAACCATGCCACTATTTCTTGGAGCTATAGTTATCTACCAAAGAAATACCGGTTTGCTAGGTAGCGACACTGTGTTAGCAATAATCCTCCTTGCTATAGGTATGCTATTTTCTTCGATATCAACGGGTTTGACATCCGTATTCTATGCTTATGAAAAAGCTGAGTACCCCGCAGCTGTTAGTAGTTTCAGCACTATTCTGAAAGTAGCCCTAGGATTAATTGCACTAATTCTAGGATATAGTTTTGTTGGCCTTGCTGGTGTGAGCATAGTAGTAAATATAATCACGATGCTTACACTGTTCGTGTTAGTAAGAAGGTTGTTCTTCAAACCCCATCCTGAATTCAATGTAAAACTACAAAGACGTATGTCTACGGATTCCTTTCCTTTAATGCTTAACCATCTACTAGCAACTCTATTTTTCAAGATAGACATACCTATGATCCGCACTATGCGTAGCCAAGCTGAAGTCGGACGCTATAGTACTTCCTACAAATTCATTGAAGCTTTCAATATAATTCCTGCATTTTTCACTTTTGCACTATTCCCATTAATGAGCCGGCAAGCTAAAGATGACCAAGAAGCATTAACTAGAACCTACTATTTAGCTATCAAATTGCTTTTTGCCGTAGCATTACCGCTGGCATTAACAACTAGCTTTCTAGCCACACCTTTAGTACGCATTCTAGGTGGGGAAGATTTTCTCCCACAAGGGGCAATAGCATTACAATTGATGATATGGTCAATCCCATTTGGATGGATCAATAGTGTGACTAACTATCTTTTAGTTGCTATTGATCAAGTACGAACAATAACACGGTCATTTGTAATTGCCACTGTTCTTAACATTGTGGTAAATACTATCTTCATCCCAATATTTGGATTTCGAGCAGCAGCGATATCAACTATTTTGTCAGAAATAATACTAGGTACTCTATTCCAATGGACTTTGTATCGTAAGTTAAATCGTACGCCATGGGTACAATTGTTCGGAAAAATAATCGCTTCTGCAGCTTTGATGGGTGTAATAACATGGATAGGCTTACAGTGGAGCATATTCTTGGGATTAATGTTCGGTATATGTGCTTATCTCGCCACTATCATTTACATTGGGGCTTTTAATTCTCGAGAGATAAGTATAATCGTGGATTTGATGCCAGAATCAATCAAGCATCGTATTAGTAGCGCAATGCAAAATAACAGTAAAAACAATTATCTTAGTTGACCTGTGAGGTTACATTTATGATTATAAGAATTGAAAACATTGCCGACTATGTGGACCAAACAATTACCATACAAGGCTGGATATATGCCAAGACTGGTAAAGGGAAATTACACTTTATTCAATTGCGAGATGGCACTGGGATTGCTCAATGCGTAGTTTTCCAAAAGGAAGTGAGTGAGGAAGTTTTTGATGTAACTCAACAGCTGACTCAAGAATCATCTGTTTTGTTAACTGGCACAGTTCGAAAAGATGAACGAGCACCGGGTGTTCCAGGCGGATACGAAGTAGGAGTAACCGATATACAAGTAATACAGTCAGTCAATGAATATCCTATTACACCTAAAGAACATGGTGTTGAATTCTTGCTAGACCGGAGACACTTGTGGATTCGTTCATCACGCCAATGGGCTATTTTACGAATTCGAGCATGCATTATGCGTTCGATCAGGGAATGGTTAGATGAAAATGGATTTCTTGAGATGACCACACCTGTCATCACGCCAGCTGCAGTTGAAGGAACATCCACTTTGTTTGAAATTGACTACTTTGATAAAACTGCATACTTATGTCAAACTGGTCAACTCTACAATGAGGCCAATATTGCAGCATTTGGCAAGGTGTATGCATTTGGTCCAACTTTCCGAGCTGAAAAATCAAAAACTCGCAGACATTTAACAGAATTTTGGATGGTCGAACCCGAGATAGCATATTGTGATTTAGTTCAATTATTAGAAATAGAGGAACAGTTTGTCAGCCATATTGTCCAATCTTGTCTGCAAAAATGCAGTGCTGAACTAGCACTTCTTGGTCGAGATATAAGTATGCTCAGCAATATCAAACCGCCTTTTCCTCGTATTACTTATGATAATGCAATTGAACGATTAATCGATCTCAAAAACGAGACGGATGATCCAGAACAAAAATCTCTGATTGATATCGAATGGGGCGATGACTTTGGTGCTCCTCACGAAACTGCACTTACAAAAATGTTTGATAAACCTGTGTTCGTTACACATTATCCCACACAAGTAAAGGCGTTTTACATGCCAGTACTAGAAAATCGACCAGAGGTTTGCTACTCCGCTGATCTGTTAGCTCCTGAAGGTTATGGGGAAATTATAGGAGGATCAGAGAGAATACACGATCACGACACGCTAGTCAATCGAATTAAAGAACATGATCTTCCAATTGAAACTTATGATTGGTATCTAGACTTACGCAAATATGGCAGTGTGCCTCATTCTGGTTTCGGTTTAGGTATCGAGCGAACTGTGTCTTGGATATGTGGTATTGAGCATATACGCGAAACAAGTCCATATCCTAGAATGATAAATAGAGATAATCCATAATTGAAATATATTTTGTCAAGAAGTATTTCCAATATAGTAAGTTATGCCCTATAGAACCCACGACACTATCCCTGTATGGGGACAATTACAAGACAGTGCCCTCCAACAGATGAACAACTGCCTCAAGCATGATAAGGCAGTTTTAGCAGCTCTAATGGCGGATCATCATCATGGATATGTACAACCTATTGGAGGAGTAATTGCATACCATGAAGCCGTATCTCCTGCAGGAGTGGGTTATGACATAGCTTGTGGCAACAAGGCAGTACGTCTAGACATTTCAGCAATAGAGGTGCGTAACAATATATCTACTATCATGAGTGATATCACTCGTAATATATCTTTTGGGGTCGGAAGCAAGAATCAACAACCAGTTGATCACGCTATTTTCAATGATCCAATCTGGAAACTGGAACCATTGATCAAATGGAAACACCTAGCTATATCACAATTAGGCAGCGTGGGAAGCGGCAATCACTACGTCGACATCTTTATTGATGAGCTAAATAGAGTGTGGGTAGGAGTACATTTTGGTTCCCGGGGATTGGGACACAGAATTGCTACCCATTTCATAAAATCTGGTGGTGGCAAACCCAATGATGTCTCTCCGGTCGTGCTAAATGTAAACACTAATATTGGAGAGGACTACCTCAAATCTATGTCCCTTGCAGGTAGATATGCATACGCTGGTCGTAATTGGGTATGCAGAAAAATTGCAACAATCTTGGGAGCAAGCATCTTAGAAGAAGTTCACAATCACCACAACTTTGCATGGAAAGAACTTCACAACGACATGGAACTCTGGGTGGTACGTAAGGGTGCTACACCTGCTTATCCCAAGCAAAGAAGTTTTGTTGGAGGAAGCATGGGAGACATATCAGTCATTATAGAAGGATTAGATTCTAATGAGAGCAAAAAGGCTATATACAGTACCATACACGGAGCTGGACGTATTATGTCTCGCACTGAAGCCGCTGGCAAGTACCGAAATGGTAAAAGAAGCGGAGGCAAGATTTCTCGGCAGATGATGTTAGACTGGATCGAAAGAGAAAACGTTGAACTGAGAGGGGCTAATACAGACGAATCTCCACATTGTTACCGCAGACTAACTCAAGTACTGAAGCATCACGCTCCAACTATTCGTGTTTTACATAAGCTGCAGCCTATAGGTGTAGCAATGGCACATTAATCATAAGATTTTTGTTACAACTAAAATTTTGCCAAAACAATATGAAAACAAAACCTGAAATCATCCATCACTCACAGGAAGATCACCTAACATTTGCAAAACAATTGGCCCATTCTGCTGGACAAAGGTTACTAAGCTCCTTCGGCAAAAGTATCGCAACAACTAAAGAGGACGGAACCACAGTGACTAGTGCTGATAAGGAAATAGACCAATTCATTAGTGAAGAGATTCAAGTCAGATATCCAATGGACAACATACTTAGCGAAGAATTGTCACCAAAATATACTGATAATGGAAGTGCTGTATGGATTGTCGATCCTATTGACGGAACGACCAATTACAGCCAGGGTCTGCCTCTTTGGGGTATATCAATTGCTCGATTAGAAAATGGTTATCCTACAATCGGAGTCCTATATTTCCCTATATTGGACATGTTGTGCTATGCATCAAAAGGACAAGGAGCATTCGAAAATAACAAGCGTATTTCAGCTAGAAGACCAGCTGTTGTCGACCGCTATTCAATCTTTACGTGTAGTTCTGGAACTGAACGATATTACAAAATTGGAGAAGGCTTGCGGGCAAAAAGACGCACATTTGGATCGACCATCTACGAGCTGTACTTAGTAGCTCGTGGGAATGCTCTATTTTGTGTGTTACCGGAACCCAAAGTATGGGATTTAGCAGCAGCCTGGTTAATAATTGAAGAATCAGGTGGAGCAATCGCCACACTAAACGATCCTGAGCACTTTCCACTTACGAAAGAAATGCCTTATACAAGCATACAGCTACCTACCCTCGCCACTGCTAGTCTAGCAATGTGGAAGCGTATCCATGATCTGATTTGCATACAGTAAAATACTGTAATCTTGTGCAAATGAAAGAGGTTATGGATAAGGTATAATCAGTTTGCTTCCTATCTGTATACTGGCAGGATCTAGTATACGATTACGGTCAATTATCATCTGCATCGGAACTTCATACTGTATTGAAATACTTATCAAAGTATCCCCAGTCTGAACCTCATGAAACCTCTGTACTGGGGTTGCTGTGGGCGGTTGAACAAGATTGTATGCAGGAGTTAGAGCAGGTAGAATGTCAGGCATCTTAATGTTCCCATCAAAATAACGACCAATAATTTCTTCTGGATAATCTGGGATATAACTTCGCAATGTCTCGAAAAATTCATTCGCATCAATTATCCGAAAACTACCTCTGCGAAATAAATCGCGAGTGAAACTTCGGAATTTATTTTGCCCCATTTCATCGCGCAATTCATGTAGAAAACGGGCTCCAATCCGGTAAGTATTTTGCAACATTTCCTGTCTATTGTTCATATCATATACAGTACGATTCAAAGGACCTTTTGGCTGCCAGTAATTAATGCGGTCAGTCCAAAACCACTCCTGCATATCTGGATAATATTTTTCGAGATACAAATATTCCGAATACATTGCAAAGGACGCACCTAACCAAGGTTCGCTGATTGCGTCATATCCCACTAATTCACCCCACCACAATTCTGAAAGCGTTAATGGGACAAGTACCATCAACAATGAATCGGGCTGGCCACTGTAATTATCAAACCCTTGTCCAGAATGAAGTAATAATCCGCCAGAAGCTATGCTCGAACGATAATGATTTTGAGCAATCACTAAGCTACGATATGGATAGTGCCCATAACTGTCATTGAACAACACTAGCGATCTAATAACGGCCTTGAGAACATCATCACCAGCATAACTATCTTCGGGTCTATGGAATAGATATATGGTGACACCAGCCTCGGTCTTAGTTTTTAGTTCATAATTCGGACTTGCACTAAATGCAATGTTTCGCGCATTGTCCATTTGAAAGTACCAATCATTCCCTCTACGTTCTATAGGACCACCACTAGCAACAACAATCCCATCAGTAACTCTAACTAACAATTTATAGTCTGACACCTCCGTGACAACAGGCCAACTAACCCCAACATCAGGCCATCTGATCCAACCTATACCAGCTCTATAAGGCACAAGTCGCGGATACCAATTCACAAATTGCAATACATCTCCACTATACCCAATGTCACCCACTGGTCTAAGTGATGCTAAATTTACTTGTGTTGCTTCAAGGCCATAGGTAATTGTTAGAATCCGAGATTCTTTTGGGTTTATAAATTTTGCTAATTGAAAATTAAGAAAACCATCAGAGGTGACTTGCATCTGTGATGCTTGAAGCTCAACACCATCTTTAATGCTCACTTCACTAAGAACAAACTGGTCAGTTTGCAAACCTGGAGGCAAGTAAAACACAAGCTCGTTCCAAACATCTGGCCCAGGATTAACTACCTCCACGAGCTGTGTGACTTTGGCACTATGACCAGCATAATCTAAAGAAACATCAAAAGTATAATTGATGATAGCACCTAATTGGCTGACTATCTGATCATTAGAATTACCATCTCCCTCTAATACTGGTTTATCTCTAATGCCAGGAGGAACAAAAGTTGGTAAGGGTTGTGGAGTTGCCGGATTACTATCAGCACATGATGACAAGCTATATATGATCAACAAACAGTATGTAATCCAAATAAATTTCCGTATCATGAATACCTCAATTATCAAAATATACACCGAAATCACATAGAATCATACCTCTAGCGGCAGTATGCACAGCAACCCCAATGGTATAATTAGGCTAGGAGGAAGTAGTTATGGAAATCGCTTGGCATGGATATTCATGCTTTAGGTTGACTGAGCGGAACTCAGCATCTATCGTTACAGACCCTTTCAACAAAAGTATAGGATTGACATCTTCTCGCCTAAAGGCAGATGTTGTCACTATTAGTCATGATGCTCCTGGTCATAACAATTCGGATAATGTGAAAGGAGCACGTACTATTACAGGTCCGGGAGAGTATGAAATTGGTGGTGCGTTCATAACCGGTGTGAACACATCATCCAATAAACAAGAAGAAAATTCTGAAACATCACCTAATACTGCTTACGTAATAGATTATGAGTCTGCAAGCGTCTGCCATCTAGGTGATATGAATGCTATTCCATCACAAACACAAATTGAAGCCTTAGGAACAGTAGATGTTTTACTTGTACCTGTAGGCGGAGGAAAGGGACTTAATGCCGCTCAGGCTGCAGAAATAATAAGTTTGATTGAACCATCCATAGTAATTCCGATGCATTATAGAATTGGCAAAGTCAAAGTTAAGTTAGACCCATTGAGCCGTTTCCTGAAAGAAATGGGGTTGGGAAAAGTGCATTCTGAGCCTAACCTCAAAGTAATTAAATCTAGTTTACCTGAGGAGACACAAGTTAGAGTGCTAGATCCCAAGACAGGATAAATATCAGTAGTTTATTTTTAAACTCAAATGACTTGAGGCTCGGAATGGTAAAAATAATACTCACCTGGGACATTAAGCCAAATCTAGAGCAGGAATATTTTGATTTTGTTGTAAGAGAATTTGTGCCTGGGATTACCCAACTAGGCATAAAACCCACTGACGCCTGGTACACACTGTATGGAGATTGTTCACAAATACTTACAGCTGGAGTGGCGGAAACAAAAGAGAAAATATATGAAATATTAAGCAGTCATGAGTGGGGACAATTAGAGACTCGACTGCTTGATTTCGTAGATAATTTTGAACATAAAGTTGTAAATGCGCGTCAAGGATTTCAACTCTAACAACACTTCTTAGGTCACATCAAATGGATAAGCACATATATATGGATCATGCTGCTACTACTCCAGTGGATGCTTCAGTCTTAGAAGCTATGCTACCATGGTTTACCAATGAATATGGGAATCCTTCTTCAATACATCGTTGGGGGCAGCGTACTGATTACGCCATCACTACAGCACGAGAGGAAATAGCTGAAATACTATGCTGTGAAGCAGATGAGATTATATTCACATCTTGTGGCAGCGAAAGCGACAATTTAGCACTTCGTGGAATAGCATTGGAAGCACGTGAGCTAGGTAAAGGTAACCATTTAATTATATCGTCTATAGAACACCCTGCAATCCTCAGAACTGCCCAAGAACTGGAACATCACCATGGCTTTGATATTACGATATTGCCAGTTGATCAACACGGACTAATATCTACAACAGATTTGAAAAATGTCATAAGGCCTGACACATTCTTGATATCTATTATGTATGCAAACAATGAAATCGGTGTTGTGCAACCCATTTCGGAACTTACTGCAATTGCTCATGAACACAATATATTGTTTCACTCCGATGCCGTCCAGGCAGCCGGACAATTGCCATTAGACATTGAAAAATTGGGTGTAGACCTACTGTCTGTCAGTGCACACAAATTTTACGGACCGAAAGGCGTTGGATTACTATATGCAAAACGTGACACACTAAAGCACTCCCACCAGACCGGTGGCAGTCAAGAAAATGGTCTGAGAGCAGGCACACAAAACGTTCCTTTAATAGTAGGTATGGCCAGAGCACTAACGATAGTTGCAGCTAGGAAGTCAAATGACAACAGTAAAATGAAAGTTCTACGTGACAAACTTATTGAATCTGTGTTAGACACTATACCAGACTCAATCCTAACCGGTCATCGCACTTGTCGTTTACCCAACAATGCTAGCTTTGCATTTGAAGGAATAGATGGCAATGAGTTAATAATGCATTTAGACCTATTAAATATTGCCGCTAGTTCAGGATCAGCATGTAAGACTGGTAATCCAGAACCATCAAGTGTCCTTACTGCACTTGCTCTATCACCGAAATTATCTCTTGGATCATTACGCTTGAGTTTAGGACGCGATACAAACGACAGTGATATAGAATATATACAACAAGTTCTTCCTAAGGTTATTATTAATATGAGAGGCGCTCTTTAGTGAAAAACGATCGAATAGCAGTTGCAATGAGTGGTGGTGTTGACAGTTCAGTTGCTGCTGCGCTACTTAAAAGACAGGGGTATGATATTTTTGGGATAATGCTCCGACTTTGGAGCGAGCCAGGACAGGATAATAACGGTCAAAATCGGTGTTGTAGCCCGGCATCAGTTTCACGAGCACGCCAAGTAGCCGCCATTCTTGATATCCCATTTTTCGTCATAGACTCACGTGAAGAATTTCACAAGAATGTAGTGCAGTTTTTTATAGATAAGTATAGTGCTGGTCTAACGCCAAACCCATGTCTTGAATGCAATCGCAATATACGATGGGGACACCTAATGCACAAAGCACTTTCTATGGGTGCTACACGTATCGCCACAGGACATTATGCGCGCATCATTCAGAATGAAGACAAATGGCAACTGCTTCGAGGACATGATAACAATAAGGACCAATCATACGCACTAAGTATGCTTGGTCAATCTGACTTAAAACGTACATTGTTTCCTATTGGATCATACACAAAGAACAAAATAAGATCACTAGCGAGCGATTTTGCTTTACCAGTAGCGCAACGTCAGGACAGTCAAGACTTGTGCTTCTTGGCAGACAAGGACTACAGAAGATTTATGCATGATTACGCTCCAGAATCCCTTAATCCAGGACCTATTATGAACAGCAGTGGAGAAACACTGGGACAACACAAAGGACTACCGTTGTATACTATCGGACAACGTAAAGGTATAGGTATTTCTGCACCAGAACCATTATATGTTCTGTCTAAGAACCAATCAGACAATACTCTAATAGTAGATAAGCTTTCTAAGCTAGGAAAAAGCCACCTGAAAGCGAAAAATGTCAACTGGATCAGCGGTACTACAACAAAAGATAAAATCAGAGCTGAAGTACAGATCAGATACACAGCAAAAGCAGTAGGAGCTTGGATTAAACCTATTGATGACAATGAGGTGGAAGTAGAGTTTGATCATCAAATCAATGATATTACTCCCGGACAGGCTGCAGTATTCTATCAGGACAGTGTTTGCTTAGGAGGAGGAGTGATTGACTAATGACAACACCAGCTTATCTAATTGCAATCATATTAGCAACGCTCTACGGTGCACTGTTCCACCTATACAAAGGAGGAAATGCAAGTAAGATGCTACTCTACCTAGTATCTAGCTGGATGGGTTTTATCATAGGACACAATATTAGTCGAGTCGTGGCATCATCAATATATTCCATTGGTCCACTAAATGCAGGTATGGCTTCAATAGGTTCGGGATTAGCTTTGGTGCTAGCTCACTGGCTATCAAAACGCAACCTTGAAGATTGACAAACAATATATTTGACTCCAAAAAACTATCAGGTCAAGTTAATCCACTTTATGCCTACCCTAAGACCAAAAATAATCTCTCTATACACTGAAAAACTGCTTGATTATCTTATTTAGACCAGTCTGTATTACAGATTAGTCTGAATCCAATTTATGCTATAATCCCAAAATGGATGTTAAGTTTCGAGAATCTAATCCAAAAACTGGATGTAGGCTACCAGCTATCATAGGCATAACATTAGTATTGATGTTTGTTACTATAACAGTATTACTAGTTATGCTTGTACGCAATCCCGAACTCACACAACTTGTCAGAGATATACTGATAATCACTCTGGCAATTGTAGGATTATTTATTGGTATAGCGATGATTGTAGCAATATTCCAAATCACCAAGTTTATACGTCTACTACAACATGACATCAAACCTATATTGGAACAAGCCAATGAGACACTCAGCACAGTGCTTAGTACTGCTAGTATGGTCAACGAAAACCTAACAAGGCCTATTATGAAGATTGCTGGAACTTTATCAGGAACAATACAGTTCTTGAAAATGATATGGCCTAATCGTAAATAAAATAACAAGTAACAGTGAATGAAATTATAAAGGAGTAAATCATGTCAAACAACAACAATAGCGACTTTGGTGCATTTTTTTCTGGATTTGTCATTGGTGGACTTGTTGGAGCAGCAGTTGCCCTAGTTCTGGCTCCACAGAGTGGTCAAGAAACCCGTACCCAAATCCGTCAAAAAGGAGTAGAACTGAAAGAGCAAGGTGCGAACAGTTGGTACAGTGCTAAAGAAAGAGCACAGCATGCAGCCGAAGATGGCAAAATGCGAGCTGCAGAAATGGCTTCTCAGATACGAAACAAGGCTGAAGAAATAGTCCGCGAAGCTGCAAAAACTGCCACAAAAAAGGCGCGCGGTACCAAAAAATCTAGTAATACTAATAAAGATACCGATTAAAACTTAGGGTCGAGAATCAACTTGGGACATAACAGATGAAATAGCCTTAGGGGTCATATCAAGCACATCACTAGCAAGTACACTTGCTGTCGTACCTACCTCTGACAAGGCTATTGTTCCTGCTAGGCCATGTAAAAAAGTTCCGACTATAGCAGCTTGATAAGCTTGCATTCCCTGCGCAAGAAGTCCTGCAATCACGCCAGCCAACACATCTCCAGTCCCTGCGCAAGCTAGTGCTGAAGTAGCGAAAGGATTGACACTAACATCACCCTCAGGTGTAGCCACCACAGTAAAAGCACCCTTGAGAACAATAATATGTCCCCATTCGGCCGCAAAGCGACTAGCCATACCAATCCGATCTGATTGTATATCATCTATTGACAGTCCGGTAAGAAAAGCCATCTCACCAGGATGCGGAGTAAGAACAGAATTCTCTGGCAAACGCAAATACCATTCCGGCAAATCTGCCAGTAATCTCAAACCATCAGCGTCGACTACTGTAGGAGGTAATTGCACTATATCGAATTCAGCATTCGTGTTACCCTTACTTTTAACAGCAAAACCTATACCTCCACTTACATCATCTTGAACAGATGAAAATATTCCATGTATGAAATCTGCTGTTGGCCTTTCAGTACCCAAACCAGGACCAAGCAACAATGAATCGACTTTTTCAAATGCTTGACGAAGAATAGAAACTCCAGAATCAGAAATTACACCCATATCGCTAGGTAAAATTATATAAGTAGCCTCTGGCAACTGTGAAGCAACAATCCCATGAATAATGCCTGGCACAGCGACAGTCACCAAACCTGTACCCACCCTATACGCGCCTGCTGCAGCCAAATAAGCTGCTCCGGAGTAATTAATTGATCCAGCCACTACTAGAGCAGTACCAAAAGTGCCTTTATGAGAGTCACGTGACCGTTCAGGTATCATTGAGCCAACATCCGCTCCGGAAGCCAGATTTAATTGTATTGAATCAAGTGCGGACAAGTCTGAGGGCCACCCTATATCAGCTAAAACCAATTCTCCAACTGCATTTGCTCCTGGAAATATAAATTGACCGATCTTCGCTGCCCCAAAAGTAATACTAACATCAGCATACAAAGTATTATCATCAACCACACCCGTATCACAATCCAAACCGGATGGACAATCAACTGCAACACGCAATACTTCGCGTCCATCCAATTCAACTGATGCAACTCCTAACATTTTAGCTGCCATGCTCTTGAGTGGAACTCTAGCACCAGTACCGAATATGGCATCTATGAAAACATTTGCTCTACGAATTTCCCTTATATATGTCTCCATTTCATAATCATCTTCTGGGGTAATCACGGTAGCACCAGCCAGCAAAGCTTTTTGCTGATTATCAGCATTATTATCATTCGTATTTATAGTAAAAACATTGACACTGGCACCAGACGCAGCTAATAACCTGGCAACAACAAATCCGTCTCCTCCATTGTTTCCAGGACCCGTAACAACCACAAAACTTTTGGAGGGTACATCGGTAATTCTCTCGCATATATGCTCAAACACGGCACTACCTGCCATTTCCATCATATGATCATAGGACACACCGCAAGAAAATGCTTCAGACTCAAGCATATGCATTTGTTCAACAGTAACTATTTTTGGCATTGATTTGGGTCCACAAAGTTTGCAGATGATACCATGCTGTCACTCATACTGACTTGTTGTAATAGTACCCCCGAGAGGACTTGAACCCCTAACCTGCGGATTAGAAGTCCGCCGCTCTATCCACTTGAGCTACGGGGGCAGGATAGAAGTTAAAATTGTACCACTACAACGCCAACTTAAATGTATATTTCAAGCAAAATCAATAGCTAAAGTATTCCTAGTGGATCTTCCGGATTGACACCTGAGGTGAAAGGTATCTTACGATCAACATTGGTCAATTGATAAACAAGTCCCAGCCAATTGTTGAACACTGCTTTACCAGTATCTCTCCAAGTATTATGTAGATACATTTGAATCTGCTCTTCTGGAAAAGGAGGTTGTACTTTACCTTGTTTTTTAGCAATCCTTACTTGTTCCTGATAATTGTCGGCAATGGCCATGGCTTCAATATCAAAATAGTTATCAGGATGAGGCGGATAATCTACAATATCATCGCTGTAAAAAAGTTGAATATCTCGCTTATACTCCTTGAGCAAGCTACCCGTATAATATTCAGGATGCCCCTGCAAATAAACCACACGAAACTGGTCTGGACTGACAGCCATATGTACCTCACCATCACTGTTTTCCACTAAAACTCCGACGCCGACTTCTTGGAGTTGCTCACGAGTCACATCATTATGACGTGAGTGAGGAACGTCAAATCGCGTATTAATATCTCGCAAAATAGGATGTTTCGTTTCAACAACATAATGATTATATACACCCCATTTTTTTCGTTCTAACGATTTGCGATCAATATCATATAGTTGCTTTAATAGCGCATGCGTGGCCAAACACGAACATAATACTGACGTAACATTTTCCAAAGCCCAGTTGAACACAGCATTCAATGGCTCCCAAAAAATCTGCTGGTCTAGAACAGGACTTTGTATATTAGCACCCGTAATAATAAGAGCATCTAGCCCTAAATGACGTATCTGCTCAAAATCCATGTAATATTTATTAATATATGCCTGCGTATCCTTGCTGCGTGGTAGTCCATTTACTGAAAATGGGTGTACAAATAGTTGGGCAATTTGGTTGCAGCTACCAACTAACCTTATAAACTGTTGTTCAGTTACACGAAGAGCGGAATCAGGCATCAAGTTAAGTAAGCCTATATGCAATTCCCGAATATCCTGGTGAGTAGCCCGATCCAAAGTTAATACGGTTTGACCATCCTGCCGTAACTTTTCAAAAGCAGGTAAAGAATTGTGAGCAACTATTGGCATGTATTTGTTTCCATTGCTTTACTTATTGTAAGCCTTCACGAACTGAGGTAATACGATTGGTATTAAATCCAAGCCAATGCATACGTCCAATGTAACGAGCATGTTCAACTTTGACGCAACGATCCATTATTACTGACAACCCACCCTTTTCACCAATTAGTGCACCATTCTCATTGATCACTGTAAATTGACACCATAGACTAGATGCTTTAATCGCCACCGCCTCCTCAGCAATAGCAGGCAAGGCTGCAGGAGCTCTAAAGACGTTGACCATATCAACCTCAACCGGAACGTCCATAAGAGTTTCATAGCTTGCCTCCCCTAACACCTCCGACTCACGTGGATTCACTGGAATAATTCGATATCCATGACTTTGCAGATAGGCGCCAACAAAATAACTAGCTCTTAAGACGTTACTTGAGAGACCGACTATAGCTATCGTCTTGGTATTATGTAATAATTTCTGAATAGTGCCTTTATCCTGATATCTAGTTACATCAAATGTAGTGGTCATACTAGTTTCACCTATTTGTTATCTTTACTTTGCAGTTCTAAGAAGCCTTGGTCCAAATCCCATATCAAATCATCAATTTGCTCAATCCCCACTGAAAGTCGAATAGTACCCTGACCGATCCCTGCAGCCACTAACTCTTCATCACTGAGCTGCCTATGCGTGGTGCTAGCAGGATGAATCACTAAACTTTTTGTGTCTCCTACATTTGCTAAATGGGACCATAATGTGAGACCACTGATAAAATCCTGACCAGCCTGACGACCGCCCTCTAGATCAAACGTGAACACAGCTCCAGCACCCTTCGGCAGATATTTATTTGCTAAAACATTGTATTTGCTTCCTTCAAGACTAGGATACATGACTTTGCTTACTAGATCATGCTGGTCTAGATATTCCGCAACAGCTTTTGCATTGGCAACATGACGATCCATACGAATTGAAAGTGTCTCCATGCCTTGCAGGAATAAGAAAGCATTTAATGGGCTCATGGCTGCACCAAGGTCACGTAAAGTTTCAGATCTTAGCTTCATCAGATATCCATACATGCCAAATGTGTCGTGAAATGCAAGACCATGGTAGGCTGGTGATGGTTCCGCTATGACTGGAAATTTGCCGTTGGACCAATTAAACTCACCTGAATCTACTACTACTCCCCCGATACTGGTCCCATGTCCACCAATAAACTTAGTCGCAGAGTGAACTACAATGTCTGCTCCCCACTCAATGGGTCGACACAGATAAGGGGAAGCAAATGTGTTATCAATCATCAATGGTATGTCATGCTCATGTGCAAGCACTGCAATTGCTTCAACATCTAACACATTACTAGTTGGATTACCTATCGTTTCTCCATAAAAAAGTTTTGTATTATCTTGAATTGCCTGTCGCCAAGCATCAAGGTTATCAGGATCAACCCAACTCACTTCAACGGACATCTTATGAAATTGATGCTTAAATTGGTTGATAGTACCACCATAAATAGCTGTTGAGGATACTACATGATCACCGGGGTCCAACATAGTGAATAAAGCTGCTGCCTGAGCTGCAATACCACTCGCAAAACCTACTGCTCCACAGCCACCTTCCAGACTAGCAATCCGTTCCTCAAAAGCAGCTACGGTGGGATTCATTATACGAGAATAAGTATTCCCATATTCTTTTAGATCAAAATAAGATGCGGCCGATTCGGAATCTTCAAACACAAAACTGGTTGTTTGAAAGATGGGTACAGCACGGGCTCCCGTGTTTGGATCTGGTCGTGCTCCGGCATGTACCTGCCGGGTATCAAAACCAAAATCGCGACTCTTATCAAGTTTGCTCATAATTGTCCTATTGGTTACACCTTTTCTACTGATTTTTTCATTATATTAATACCTTCAGCTTGTTACTAAGACAGTTATTCTTGTAATTACAATAATATTAATGCATCTACACCTATACTATTTCTTTAACATCCAGTAAGTAAGAAACATATTGTAACAGTATAAAACATTTGTTACTACATTTAGCATATGTAATAATACAATTCATAGTCCATGTTTGTCTCTAGCCAGGCAAACATATATGTCAAGAGTAGTCTGTGCAACAGATACATCTGCAGAATGAGTATAAATCAAGACAATTCTAAATCAGGCCGACTATCCAAAAATTTAGCAATACCCAAATAATCTTGTACAGCATCCGACAACTTATTAATACCATCCTCTAACACAGTCAAATCAGATGCTATGGATAAACGTATATAATGCTGACCCTCCGAGCCAATCTTACCAAATGACTGACGATCCAAAAAAGCTATGTTGTGATAATAGAGCGCAAACATCTGAAATAATCCTGCAGGAGATGTTTGCGCTCTATCAGTGGAGCTCAAATTAGCATAATAATCAACCAGTCCCAGCTTATTACAAACACTGGAAATATTAGGGAAGAGATAGAATGCGCCACCAGGTTTCGTACAAGAAATCCCTGAGATCTCGTTCAATTTCTTCAATATTGCATCACGTCTGACTTGAAAAGTCTCAACCATATTACCTATACATTTTTCCGACAAATGGCTTTCCAGAGCAACTCTAGCTCCCTCCTGATTATAAGGAGGAACACAGGAAAAATAATTGATATTGAGGTTTTTGAAGATACTTGCTTCTTCCCTGGAGGGAAATAGTGCATAGCCAATTCTGCCACCAGTCCAAGCATAAGTTTTAGAAAATCCACTAGCAATTATAGTCCTGCTTTCCATACCTGAAACTGAGGCGATAGAGGTATGATTTTGATCATCAAACACAATATTCTCATAGATCTCATCTGAATATACCCTAACCTCCTCAGAACATTGTTCCAGAATAACTTCAGCAATGTCTTCTAACTGTTTGTGTGATACCACTCCACCTGTAGGATTTGACGGAAAGTTTAGATAAATCAACTTAGTTTTGGGAGTTATCAGATTCGCAAGAGCTTCCGGAGTAAAAGCAAAGTTGGATTTCTCATTTAAATGCAAAGGAATTGGCACTGCACCTACATATCTCACAAATGACTCATAGATTGGGAATCCAGGGCTTGGATATATGACCTCATCTCCGGGATTACAGTAAACCTGCTGAGATAATCCTATAGATGGTTTGCCACCTGGGAAAACAACTACTCTCTCAGGATCTACAACAATACCACGCGTCTCAGATATCTGATTAGATATTGCCTCTCTAAGAGTCAGCAAACCCTGCGGGTCACAGTAATGAGTGTTGTCGAGATCTAACTGCCTCTTGATTTCATCCTTTATGTGAGTTGGTACGGGAAAGTCAGGCTCACCAAGATTTAGTTTGACGACATTACCTGATAAATGCTCAACAACATCTATATGTGGACCAATCTTGAAAGCATTTTCTGTGTCAATACTAAACGTCCTGTCAGAATAAAGTTTCATGACCTAATGATTTTTTACTATAGAGATCATCGCTACAGTCAGATTAGCCATCATCGATAGCTCTACGAAATTGTTGTTCATCCTCCTCAGTATGTTTGACCACACTTTCATCTTCCTCAGGCTTATCCCAATCAACATCTTCGTCATCTAAGTCAAGCGCATCATCAATTGAACGTTTAATCTCTTTTTCTGACATATTGCCTCCCAATCAAGTTTGGCCGCTACGTACTACTACTTCAGAAACAGGCAGGTAACATATACGAATTCTATTTTACATCAAACAAGTAAATCTGCTTTCGCCAACAAGATATTTTGCCATGTATCATACAGTTTGATCACACCTAGCTATTTGAGTGTAAATAACGCGGCATCGTGTATCAGTTTCATGTAGTTAGCAATCCGTCATCACCTTCACAAGTTTAGGATTAGTTCACTCAGCAAAATTGTAGAATCAAAAAATCCGCTTTGAAGCGGATATTTGTTACCTCCTTTATGTTAGTTTTGTACAAATTTTCCTACAATCTTGAAACTACACCTCCTAAGATACTGAAAAACTTCATTACCGACGAAACCGATCTAGGATGGTCAATCCCTACACTTATCTCACTATATTCTGAATGCTTTTCACAATCAGTTTTGATGAGTAAGAGTAATATATTAGCTAATTCTTTAGTAAACATGACCACATATTACCAGTAATATGAACAAATTCGCATTAACCTTTGGTTAAACATTTTTAATGAAATTCGTCAAAATAATGCGATAATTAGTAATATAAATGCGAATATAAATAACTAAAACATGAAATATTTAACCCTAAAGCACCTATTCTATGTGGTGATTTTTTCTCTTCTAATAACGTCTTGTGACGCTCCAGACCCCGTGTCTCCGGGAGTAGCAGTTGAAGAATCAACCAAATCACTAGAACCAACTAAATCTATTGATATACCTACTCAAACCCCGAAAAACGCAATAGATTCAGATGAAATCAATTATGCGATTTATACAGATTCGAAATCAAAAATATCAATTATATACCCTGAAAACTGGCAACAAATACCACGTGAAAATTACGTAGAATTTCATGGTCCAAATGGCGATGTAATTTTCGAAGTTTTATACGTACATTTTCATGAACTTGACCAATGGGCCAATCAATATCTCTCAGAGTCTAATTACAAAGAAGAGTCTCGTGAGACTCTTCAATCTCCATTAGGATATATGAGTATCGGTAGCCTCCGTGATGGAGCTAAACATGCACGAGTAATTATTGGAAACGAGAAAGCTGGTCTCATACTATTAGAAGCTACCACAGGTCCAGAAGATGAGTTCGAGGAGCATTTAGAACAATTCCAAATCATACTTGATTCTCTAAACCTGAAAAATGCCTCATTGTTTGATGGTTCAAACAATGACAACACTGAACATACAAAAGATGATTCCAATGAGCCCAACGAAGAAGATACTGAAAGCGCTCTGACAAAGACAATACCTGAGGACTCTGATACAACCATTTATACGGACTCTAAAACAGGATTGTCGTTTAGTTATCCAGCAAATTGGACCCTATTCCAACACGAGCATGACATAGAATTCCAAGGACCAATTGGTGCGGTAACAATTATGATTACAGACGTACCCATGCGAGAACTAGAACAATTCGCACAGGACTTTTTCACTGAATCTGATGAATACAAGGAAGAATCTCGCAATGCATTAGATGAGCCATCAGGATATATAAGCATAGGCAATCTTAGAGATGGAGCCCAACAAGCTCGTGTAATCATTGGTAATGAACAAACAGACATAATAATTTTTGAAGCTACCACAGGCCCAGAAGATGATTTCGAAGAGCATTTGAAACAATTCCAAAATATACTTAATTCAATAAGCTTGCTAGAAGTCGATTCAGATGAATCGCAGGCACAGCAACAAGATTACAGTCCTACGCCAATCCCAAATTATGGTCCTAGTGCAATAACAATAGTGAATACCAGTGAATTTAGTACTGACATAATGCAAGAATGGGCTTCATATTCAGAAGCTAAAATGGCTAATAGGAGAGCAGATATCCTAATGGTATTATGGCCAGTCGGAGAATTTGTAAAAGAAGGCGGTTTCTCTCACCCATTCGAGACAATGGAAGTAGTAATTACACCCGATGAAATTGATTACCTCATGAATGAAATAGAAACGTGGCTTAGCAATCAACCCTGTATTTTGGATGACCCAGTACGATATTATGAAGAAGTAGAAATGTACCGTGATTGGCTTACTAGAGGTGCTGATGCATCAACTCAAATTACTATATGTCCAGCATCTAGATTAGTCCTGATGGGCCTACCGCCTGATATGAGGGACACCAATGATCCCAGATACCCAATAAACCTACAAGACTTTTTCATACATGAGCTTTATCATGCGTTACAACAAGATCTAATGGACGAATCCTGTAGGAGACTCGAAGAAAGATTGGATCGTGAAGAAACTAATACGCCCTGGCTGGTCGAAGGCGGAGCAGACTATTTCGCTAAGCATGTAGTATCCGAACTCACTGGAGCTTTTGATCCAATCAACACAATCCTACGCAATGCTCTTAATGCTTCCAGAGAAGAAGGTACTAATATCTATCAAGGCGGCATAGACAAAACCGGTGCTGCTGCTATGCAAATTCTTATTGAACTTGGAAAACTGGATCAAGAAAGGATTCTAGATGGCAGTCTATTTCATAACTGTGCCCGAGAAATCGAATACACTAATGATAAACCATATGTACTACAAGCAAAGAATTCTTGGTATATGATAGAAGAACGCAATGGTAGGTTTGTATTTAGTGAAGGGGTTCTAAGATAAGCAAGTTACCTCTAAATCTGGCACATTGACTAGAATTTCTGTCAAATAACATACAACAAACTAAAACTACATCAATTTGGTGTAGCCAAACAGATTTAGATTGTATTGGAATAAAATCTCTGTAGAGTCCTGCTAGTACTTAATGCTAAGCAAGGTCACTAAAATGATTAGATGACATTAAATACAAGATAAATCACTAATACACAAAAACTTAGCGCCAGAACTATCTTTACCGATCGCAAAGCGAATCTGATAGCAAGACCAAGTATACCTAGGGTAGCGAGAACGAACGACCAGTTAGGTATCCGAGAGAAGATATCAGGAAAATCAAGGTAATCAGCCATAGATGCACCCTCCACAAGCTTACTAGATGCAAAAAAGATGCCAATTAAATTAATTTGTCGATTTTTGTGCTTTGCAAAAAGCTACTCTTCAACAGGTAGCTTATTTATTTCCACCACTAACTGGTGGGAATAAACTAATTGAGTCAGAATCATTTAGGCAAGTATCCAACTCGCATGCAGCGTTATTGATAAAAGCATTGCGCAACAAACCATTAGGTAACTCTAGTACTTCTGCAAGACCAATAACTGTAGTTCCAAAAGGAACTGTGACTGAGAATGGATTAGAATTATCCGGACCAGGATGATAATCTCGGAGCAAAGCGTATAAGCGCACCTGTACTGTAATGTTCATGCTAAACTGGACGCAATCCCTTGTATACTTTTCTGCCCCCAAGCATCCGGAATATTGTGCTTTCTTGACCTACGCGCCCTATCAAAGCCGCCAAATCCTTTATGGTAAGAGGTTGATTTCCATGAGCTAGCAATACTCGAAAAACTGAATCGACCATTGCCATGCCCTCTGGTATATAACCTTCCTGGGTCGAGCAATGACTACGCACAACATATTCAACTGAATCAATCGAAAACACTTCTCCAGTTTGAGGATTAAACCAGTCTATTAGCTTGCGTTCACTATTACCGACATAGTCAAACTCTTTTTGATGACTTTCACAAAGCAGGCTATGGAGATAGGTATGATATTCATCTTCACGTAGTGCCCACCAAGCAAAGTCAATATGCAAAAGAGTTTCATGGACAGCAATCTCAATATTTTCACTGCGCTTATCACCAGTAGCGGGTTTCATTCTAAATACCAAGACATACTATGACGAATATCTCCAGTAAGCATCCCCTACATATATATAAGATAAATTACTGGCCAACTCTGCAAGAATATATTCTGGGGGAGTCCTCCTTACAACATTAACCGCACTATATAATGTGTGCGTATGAACATTTCCCTGTGGTGTCAGTTGGGACAACTGTCGAAACATTAGTTCAACAATTCTTTCAACAGTTACACCATTACGTGATAAATCATCAGACAAGGCATCAACACCACCTACATCCTCAACATTTATGATATTTTCTTCAACACAACCCACAGAAATAGCACACTTACTTAGCTCAAAGTAAAATCTTTTATCCTCAACAAACAATGTCCTAACCCAATCCTTTATAGGATTGCGTTTCTCAATAGATACGATACTCTCGCTCAGATCATCTCCCGGTGCAATAGTAATTCGAGCTCCTGTGATCACATCATACTTCTTGTAGAGTGGTGCCATGCCCCAAACAAAACGCTCTTTCAATGCAACCCAACCTGGTAGACGCTGACCTGATAACGCATCAACAAATGTTATTTTTACACGGGGAGAAACAAGGGCGGAAGGGAAAAGGTGTGCTGTGTAAGCACTTAAAGGCAGCGTACCTGCCCTCAGATGTGGATAAGTCAGCACCACTTCAACCGAACCCTCAGTATCTTGCACTTCTATGTTTTCACTAAACTCATCACGCAACTTCAGAGACAGATTCCTCATGTCTTCCGTTAATGACTCCGTTATATAGCCAACAGACTCACATGCAAGATATCTCTCAGACATAACAATATCTCTGGGTTTCATATCAGTCAAATACCAGAGAACCTGACCAGAAGGACCAACATCTTCAAAACGTTCATCCCTCTGGAGAGCATAGTTAAGAGAAAAGACCAACAACTCCTCTTCACTCTCATCAGGCGTCATGCCGATATCCTTCAAAAGTTCCTTTGTAGATAATGGACGTCCGTCAGCCAAATCTAGAGCAGCTTCAGCCAAGTTGAGATATCCAGTGTTGATATCAACTAACAAATCTACAGGAAACCAAGATCCGGACAAACGCACCAAATCGTTGTATTCAAGTAATTGAGCTTCAATTTTGTCTTCTAGGACTTGAGTATGCTCTTGAAATATCTGTTGCGCAGTTTCTGTCAATGGATTGGTATGACCATTACGTCCATATTCAGTACTATCAATCAAAGAATTGTTTGCCATACCACTAACAAATTCACGAGTAATGTCATCCTCACATCGTACCTGCAAAACCCCATATTCACCATAATCGGGATTATCACCATTACGAATTGAAATCACTTCACCATTTAAACCACCTAATAATGGAAAATTAATCGTTTGACCAGACACATAGGTTTTGTCAGGGCTATAAACTTCATCCCATACTTTACGCTCATTGCCAATCTTTTCTTGACGCTGTAGAAGTTGGCGTTCTAACAACGCCACAACAATTGCCGCAGTACTCCAAGGAGTCCCAGCTTCAAGAAGCAAGTGAATTACGTAATCGTAGTCTTCAGAATGGAGCGTAAAAGATTCAATCCATTCTATATCGGGCAAATTGTTGTTTGGTATCACAGAGAAATTTAGCGTGGCAAACCAGAGTCAAGTACTATCTTTATTATAAGCGTATAACTAATACGTTGTCAATAATGTGCACTCACAGAATATAACTCCAATTATGTGAACTCGACCAATATATAATGTAACACTATCATGCCCGAAAATTCATCAACAATTGTTGTCTAAGCGACCTAACCCACCTGATCAGATTTTTCTGGAAAAAGACCCAGCACACCACTTTCATCAGCACTACAGATGCCACGCTCAGTAATTAAAGCTGTGACTAACCTAGAGGGTGTCACATCAAATGCATAATTAGCGGCTGCGCTTGTTTCAGGAGTAAGTGCAACGGAACGAATCTCACCCTCATTTAAACCTATAATGTTTTTTACCTCTGACTCATCACGCTGTTCAATAGGTATTTGAGCAATCCCATCCGTATTCTCCCAATCAAAAGTCGACGAAGGCAAAGCTACATAAAATGGAACGTTGTTGTCCTGTGCAGCTAAAGCCTTGAGATATGTGCCTATTTTGTTCGCAACATCACCTGTATAGACAGTACGATCAGATCCAGTGATTACCATGTCAACCATATCATGTTGCATAAGGTGACCACCAACGTTGTCAGCAACAATGGTATGTGGCACTCCATGTTTACCAAGCTCCCATGCAGTTAAACGAGCACCTTGATTGCGTGGTCTTGTCTCGTCAACCCAGACATGGACCTTAATGCCATTGTCATGTGCCAAATATATAGGTGATGTAGCAGTTCCATAATCCACACACGCTAACCACCCAGCGTTACAGTGAGTAAGGATGTTCACTGTTTCCCCGGATTTCGCCTCACTAATAGATTCAATCAGTCCAACACCATGTTCACCAATCAAACGACAAGACTCAAGCTCCTCAGCAGCAATTTCACCCGCAAGATCCAGTAATAGACGAATTTTTCCTTCCACATCTCCATCAAAATCCCGAAGACCTTTCATTTGACGGTCCAATGCCCAAAAAAGATTGACAGCTGTAGGACGCGAAGACCTCAACATGTCAACAGCTTGATCAATTTTCCGCATAAAATTTGACTCTGGCTCATCAGATACTGAAAGAGCAGCTAAATACATTCCATAAGCTGCAGTTACACCTATTAGAGGAGCACCACGCACATGCATATCTTTAATAGCAATAGCAGCCTCTTCTACAGTGGTTAGATCTTCTATTACAAACCTATGAGGCAACCATCTCTGATCAATAATCTGAACCACAGATTCATCATCTGATTTTATCCATATAGTGTTAAAGTGCTTACCATCTACCTTCATAAATGAAAATCCTCCTCAATAAATATCTTGCTTCATCCATTCCAACGGATTGACTTGGTTCCCATTGATCCATACTTCCCAATGCAGATGTGGTCCAGTAGATAAACCAGTATTACCGACGTACCCTATAAGGTCCCCACTAGCCAACTTTTGTCCTACAGATACTGCTGACTCTTGCTGATGCCAATACCCAGTAAATATCCCAATACCATGATCTATGATAGTTGTAGTTCCGCGAATGTCAAGTGTTTTCGACATGACAACCACCCCAGCAGCAGGCGCATAGATTGGCGTACCTTCTGATGCCCCAAAATCTACTCCCCCATGAAAAGTTCGGTAATCTTTCCCATTATAGCTCCTACGCATACCAAAACGAGTTGTAATGTAATCCATTGACATAGGATGGTCAAACCCATCTTCCCACAATTTGTTTTCAGTGAAGTTTGATACTGTATCTAAAATGATTTGATCCTCGGCGACACGTACACTCTCATCCTCTAGCAACTTGGCCTTATCATGTCCCAAGACTAAACTCTGAGACCCATATTGCGCATCCGCAACTGGCAAACGCATCTCCAAAGTAACTATCTGATCATCACTTCTCGTAGCAGTTACCCACAAATGGTATATTCCTGGATCAGACATTGCGTGCACACCTAAAAAAGACACTTGTCTTCCGTTGATTGACGAAAAATTCAATTTAGTACCATCAAAAAATCCTGTTACAGATGTTTCTTGATCTGTATCTACGCTAATTACTACTGGCTGACCCTGCCTTGGATGTTCATTGGATATGCTGATATCCTCAAATGGGCTAAGTATGCTGGCATTAGTTTTACTACCTGGAGAATACATCAATTCGCCCGGTAAAGTCACAGTTGCATTTGACCAGCCGTTTAATATCATAATTTCATAGGGACTACAATCAGCATTAATGGCCAAGCTCAGCAATGTATCCTGCTGCCCGATCACTGAAAATCCAACTTGATTGTATGTTTCCAGCTGGTCACTAATCTTATATATCAATGGCTGTCCGATATACAATGTATAAGGATTAACAATGCGATTCAGTTTAATTAGAGTATCCAAATCGTTATTTAATTCGAGTGGCATGGAGAAGAACGATTCCCCTGGTTGTACCTTATGAGTATCAACTAAACCACTGACACCAAAATAATCCGACAGCAACAAAATCTGGCCAATTGATATCAATGATGGATTTTCTATGCCATTCAGTCTCTGAAGTGACTGTACACTACCCCCAAATTGCTGTGCAATAGAATATAGAGTATCACCATCCTGTACTTGATACAAAGGCCCCTCTTTTTCCTCAGCATCAACAATACTATGAAAAGCAAATACTCCGCTAAAAAAAAAGAGGAAAAAACGAAATGGCAATGTGTTCATTAATGTAAATATAGTATAGAAAAAACTTAGCCTAAAGTCTACAAATTCCTCAAAAGCATGTTAGTCTACTATAAACTAGATTAACAACAAATTTTGTCTATTTTGTCTATAGTATAATGCCTGCCCTCTAATAATTCTACGACAATTGCGTGAACACAACTTGGGTCGACAATCTCATTAACTAGTGAGCGTAAAATACCAATTATCATTTCTGTTGATTATTGAATTACAAAACTAGCCCTGCTAGATCAAGCCCATCAAACCGTATCATGTCTAATATAGATTACTTGATTCTCACTTGGATTACCCACAGTTGAAATAAAATAAAAACAGCACAGTCATTTTCCAAAATGATTGTGCTGTTTAATTAGTACACAAACTGAGATTATAACTAAGCCAATTGATCATTCGGTGCTTTCGTCATTGTCACTTGCTTCCTCAAAATCATCATCAACACCTTTACCCTTTTCAATGACTTCCACATCCTCAGCATCCAATTCCAAGCCTTCTTCATCTGTTTCTTCCTCTTCAACTTCAACAATTCCTGCATACGCAACCCTAGCTACAGCCTCTTCTAAATCAGTCAATATATTTACACCTTCTGGCACATTCACATCAGATACTAATATAGTGTCACCGAGATCTGTTAAACCCTCCACACTTACCTCTATACTGTTGATAATATCTTTTGGTAAACACTCAACCTCTAAATCGTACAAACTAGCCATAACTGCATATTCACCCGTAGCTACAGCAGGTGATTCGCCCACAAGAGTGATTGGAACCGTAATAGTGAGAACCTGTTCCATATCTACCGCCATAAAATCTACGTGAAGTGGATTCCCTTTCAGCACATCTTTTTGTAATTCTCGGACAATTGTCGTATGATTTTGACCATCAACCTCTAAATCAATTAATACCGTACCCTGCAATCTAGTAAGTATTTGTCCCGCTTCATGTGCAGGCAACTGAAGAGCAATCGGGTCCATGTTGGTTCCATAAAGGACACCTGGCAATAGACCATCGCGTCTGAGCCGGTTTAAGCCTTTGCTGATAACAGTTCTTGTTTGTGCCTTTAATAATGTGCTTTCCATCAACTACCACCTTGCATATGATTGTCGTAAAATCAATTTAAGCTACTTGTCTGGACCATGACAAGCTAAATAAAATTACTGCCATGACCACCTAACGATGTGAAACAGCGAATTCTATCTTGGGTGAGCATTTTAGTCAAGAACGATATGGTACGATTATGAACATGAGCTCCATCAGAATCATAATATTGGCATCCATTTTACTACTTGTAGGCTGTCAATCAGTAGATAAACCCAGTTCTGAAAATGTAACTGTTAGATTAATTCATGACAAAGTCAGAAGTACTGTTAGTACAAGTAGCACAAACATTGATGATTTACTGTCAGAACAGGGATTAGAGCTAGGACCACTTGATCGAATTTTACCGAGTCAGTCAACTTTGATCACCAACGGGATGGACGTCACTATCATCAGAGTGGAAGAAGAATTGCAAAGCGAAGATATAGTAGTTCCCTTCGAGAAACAAGTCGTACGTAATGATGGTCTCCCCGTTGGAGAAAGTCGCTTGCTACAAACAGGCACAAGTGGACTAGAGCAAATAACCTACCGCATTGTGAAAGAAGACGGCAATATAACATCTAAATCAATATTACGACGTACGATGATGAAAAAACCCATCGATGAAATTATTATGGTAGGCTCTCAAGCTACCTATACCATCGTCCCAATAGAGGGTTCACTAGCATATATATCATCGGGTAATGCATGGATCATGAGCAAATCTAGCGGAATTAGACAACCTTTGACTGTAAATGGCTTATTAGACGGTCGTATATTCGAGCTATCAGACGACAGTAGATATTTGCTGTACTCTAGCAAACCAAATCAACTGACAGCTCAGAAGGAATCATTTAACGAATTGTGGGTTGTAGATACAAACTCCACAAATGCAGAACCGCTTGCACTGAACGTCCAGAATGTATTATGGGCTGCCTGGTCTCCTAAAGATCCATTAAGCATTGCATATTCCACAGGTGAACCTCGCACAACAGCACCTGGATGGCAGGCACACAATAATCTTCAGATAGCATCCTTCAATGAAATAGATACGGAAATTGTACATACAACAATACTAGAGCCATCAGCAGGAGGAAGTTATGGATGGTATGGCATGCAATTCGCGTGGTCTCCGAACGGCATATATATAGCCTATGCTCAAGCAGATAAAATTGGAATCATAGATTTAAGCAATCCTACTAACCCTGTGAAAAAACAGCTTACTAATTTCTCCCACTATCAAACTTGGACTGACTGGGTATGGATTCCCGCACTGACCTGGTCTCCAGACAGCAAATTCATTTACACAGTTGCGCACGGTGAACCCATAGGACTAGAATTGCCCGAGGACAGTCAAATATTTAACATATCTGCACTTGCTATAGATGGAAGCTTTCAAGCGATTCTAGCTGAACGTACTGGTATGTGGTCAAATCCAGTGGTGTCGCCAACAAGCAATTATGGTTTTCAAGTCGCATTTTTACAATCAAACAATCCACTTCAAAGTGTCAATAGTGGATACACACTATCAGTAATGGAACAAGATGGTAGCAATACAAAGACTATTTTCCCAACATCAGGCGAAACTGCTCTAAAGCCACAAAATATCACGTGGTCGCCAAACGGCGAACAAATTGCACTGATACATAAAGGCAATCTTTGGATAGTAGATAATGAATCATTGATATCTCAACAACTCACCAGTGACAGTCAAACAAGTCAACCAAGTTGGGGTAAATAACATGCGACGAGCGCTAACAATTTTAGCACCTATAGTAGCAATAACGTCACTAATTGTGCTTGCAGTACTGTTATTTCAATATCGTACTCGGATTCGTGGACATTCATTGGGATTGCCTGCTCCAAATCTAGATCCAAGACCAAGCAATATGTTGGGCATTAATGTCGAATTGATAGATGAATCACCAGAAACAATTGATAAATCATTTGATGTTATTAGTAACACAGGATTTGGATGGGTCAGACAAACTTTCTATTGGGATTTAGGAGAGTTTAACTGGTCTGCAACCGATAGATTAATAAATTCTGCAATTGCCAACGATTTGCAAATCATAGCAGTGTTAACAAGCAGTAACATCCCAGATCAAACCAATGAATTTGCTCAATTCGCATACACATTTGCTAATCGCTACTCTGAACAAGTAGATACTTATCAAATTGGAGACGAGCCTAATTTGATAAGCGCATGGGGCAGAACACCCTCGGCTGTGGAATACTCCAACCTACTTGCAACTATTTATCCTCTCATTCATCAAGCAGACACCAATGCAACAATACTGACGGCAGGGCTCGCACCAACAACAGAGAATAGTACGGAAAACATCAATGATATCCTCTATTTGCGACAATTGTATGCCGCAGGAGCTGAGGATTATTTTGATGCGGTAGCTGGAAAACCATATGGATTCAACACAGGTCCAGATGATCGTCGGACAAACAATGATATTCTAAATTTCTCACGCTTTATACTACTTCGCGAAGAAATGGAAAAATCTGGTGATAACAGTAAATTATTGTGGGCCAGTCAGTTTGGATGGTACGATCCTTTGGCCGCTACAAATCCACAAACCACATGGGGCACAGTCAGCGAGGAACAGCAGAGCAATTTTACAATCACAGCTATAGAACGTGCACGCAATGAATGGCCCTGGGCCGGTGTATTAGTCTTGGAAAACTATTCTCCAGGAATCAACATCAAAGATCCACGCTGGGGTTTTTCTCTGACAAACCCGAAAGGAACATACAGGAAAATAATAACAGACTTAAAGAACTATTTATCCGTCGACGAAACTAGTGCAGCACGTCACGGAATACACCCTGCTGCAAGTCCATACGCCAAATATAGTAATGGGTGGGATTTCTCCAACCTAGGAGCTGACATTCCACAAACCGGTCCTTCCAACATAACATTTACCTTTGAAGGATCTGAATTTGGTCTTATAGTTAGACGTGGAGATTACCGAGCCACTCTATATATTGACATCGACTCTAAACCCGCAAATTTGTTGCCAACTACCCAGAAGGGCGAAAGTTATCAAATTTTGACTGCACCTAATCTATCAACACAAGTAGAACTCATACCTATAGCTAATAATCTAGAACCCGGCAAACACATTGCTAGGATACGCGCAGACCGTGGTTGGGACCAATGGGCAATAGTTGGATTTTCAGTTGGGAATAAACCTGCCTATGACAGCAACCTCATTACATTATTTGCTTTGTTGTTGTTTTGCTCATCTGTAGGATATATGATGTTTAACCATAAAATTATCCTTGCTTTTCTCAGCAATATAATTTTGTACTTTACCAATAGAGTCAATATGCTATTCACACTTTGTTTAGGTACTGTATTCTGGATATCTGCTGGCATGACATGGGGACAGAATTTGCCTCAACTGTTTGTGCGACAAAACGAATTTGTGCCACTAGCAGTTACTACACTATCTGCTTTAGCATATTATGTATCACCCTGGCTACTACTGTCATTACTAAGTTTGGTGGCATTACTGATACTTTTTTATCTACGTCCAGCTGTAGCATTAGCAATGATAGCTTTAGTCATACCATTCTATCTTTATCCTAAACCAATGTTTGAAAGAATGTTCTCTACTACAGAAGTTTTCACTTTATTAACAACAGCCGCTGTATTAATTCGAAGCACAATCAATATCAGTTCATTAAGTCCAGATACATCATCATGGCAACTGAGATTAAGCTCCCTAGACAAGGCAGTTATAACTTTTGCCACTCTATCCTTAATTTCTATATTAAGTGCCAATGAACTTGGTGCAGCTATAACGGAATTTAGAGTTATCATACTGGAGCCGGTCCTATTTTACGTCTTGGTGCGAATAGTTCCATTGACTAAGAATGAGCTTGTCAGAATAAGTGACTATTTTGTCATCGGAGCATTTCTAGTAGCAGTCATAGGATTAATACAATACGCACTTGGTGTTAATTTGATTGCCGCTGAAGATGGAGTTATGCGCTTGAGAAGCATCTTTGGTTCTCCTAATAATGTAGGCCTCTATTTAGGAAGAGCACTACCAATTGCAATAGCTATGTCACTCATATCTAAGCCTCACATCAGCAAAATAAAACGGATAACATATATCACCGCCAGTATTTGTATGGCTGTCGCGATATTACTTAGTTTCTCGCGTGGAGCATTGCTACTAGGTATACCGGCTGCCACAGCCGCAATTATAATTTATTACAAAGGCAAAAGATCTATACTTCCATTGTCAGTTTTGCTTGCTATTGCTTGCATAGTATTTACTATCTTTTCTTCACACCCTCGTATAGCTAGCCTTACCAATCAGACAAATGGACCAACATTCTTCCGTATAAATTTATGGAATAGTACACTTGATATGATAATAGATAAACCTATAACAGGAGTGGGGCTTGACAATTTTCTTTACTCATATCGTAGTAAATACATATCTCCAGATGCGTGGCAAGATCCAAACATTTCCCATGCTCACAACATGATTCTGGATTTCTCTGCTAGATTGGGTTTGCCTGGTCTAGCATCTATCATGTGGATTCTCTACGCATTCTTTAAAGCTGCGAACAGGAATATAAGAAGCACTAGAGACCCTACATTACGATTACTTTATATTGGACTAACAGCCTCCATGATCAATTTTATTGCTCATGGATTGGTTGATGCATCTTACTGGTTCATAGACCTAGCTTTTGCATTCATGTTAACTATTGCAATGATTCAGCGAACAAAAAATGTTGAGGTCAATGCAGAAAGTACTTAGATTGAAAATTGACTGCTATGGTAAAATTGCACAAGTTTGCATTAATGTAGTACCTGACTAAAAAAATGCGTATACTCATCACAGGCGGAGCAGGTTTCATCGGCTCTCATCTATGTGATCGTCTCATAGCTGACGGACATAGTGTGATTGTCCTAGACAACTTGATAACTGGCAGTAAAGACAATGTATCTCACCTAACTGATACAAAGGTATTCCGCTTCATTAACCAAAATGTAGCTGATTACATAAAACTTCCAAACCCAGTAGAAGCTGTAATGCATTTTGCCTCTCCAGCAAGCCCATCACAAACTGCGCCTAATGGATATCTGCAACTACCAATTCAAACGCTAAAAGCAGGTGCATTAGGCACACTAAATGCACTGGGAGTGGCCAAAAGATATGGTGCACGTTTTATACTTGCATCAACATCGGAAGTATATGGTGACCCTTTAGTTCATCCTCAAAATGAAAATTACTGGGGTAATGTAGACCCAGTAGGACCACGATCAGTTTATGATGAGGCAAAACGGTTTGCTGAATCTTTGACAATGGCTTATAACCGAACTCACGGAGTTAGAACCCGAATCGTACGCATTTTCAACACTTATGGTCCTAGAATGGCATTAAATGATGGTCGCGTTGTACCAAACTTCATATGTCAGGCACTAAAAGGCAAGCCATTGACTGTTTATGGTGATGGATCACAAACACGAAGCTTTTGTTATGTAGATGATCTTGTAGATGGCATCCTTCTCCTCATGTCATCAGAACTAACAGAACCTACTAATATTGGAAACCCTCATGAAGTCACGATATTAGAATTTGCTAACAAAATAAATAGCTTGACCAACAACGCCGCGGGTACTATTTTGGAAGATAAGCGTACCTTAGGAGATCCGCAACAACGTAAACCTGACATCTCAAGGGCTGGACAATTGCTAAGTTGGAAACCACAGGTAACATTAGAAGATGGTCTAACACGCACAATAGCATATTTTAAAGACAAATTATCTGACAGTATGTAGATCTTTATTCGAGTCACCCAATCAACACACAATGACATGTACCGAAACAAATTACAAACGAATATAATACTGTCAGTAACAATTATAGCTATCGGAATATTGTTATTATCATTAAGTTACAGACAATCATTAGGTAATTTCAAAAATGTAATTAGTATGATTCTGACACCTTTACAAGTCAATATATTCTCTTTGATTGAACCCCTTTACGCTAATGCACCCAATACTCCAGAGGAACTAGTCAATCTAAACGCAACTTTAACAGCAGAGATAGCATTGTTACGGTCTGAGAACATACGTATGAACGAAACAATATATGAACGAGATATGCTCGCAGCACTGCTCAATTACACTAAATTAGATAATGTACATACATACATCAGCGCTAATGTAATCGGGAAAGATACAAGCAGTTTCTTACAGTACGTCATTATTGACATAGGCACAACTGGTGGTGTGCAACGTGATATGCCGGTTGTAACGGATTCAGGACTAGTCGGTATAATCAATGAGGCAACCCCTAGAGCCAGCAAGATATTACTTTTGAACAGTGACCAAATGGCAATTAATGTCAGAGTTCAAAATTCACGGGCTGACGGAGTGCTATTCGGACAAGCATCCAAAGACCTAAGACTCAGATATGTCGCACTTGATGATAATATTAATGCGGGTGATTTAGTTGTTACTTCCGGACTAGGAGGTTCCCTTCCAGCTAACATTCCTGTCGGAGAAATAGCTTCTGTCCGTAGTCGCGCATATGATGTTTTTCAAGAGGCAGAAGTTTTGCCATTAGTTAACTTGGACAAAATAGAAATAGTGATGATCATTACTGACTTCACTCCCACCGAACTCAGCCCTCTCATAAGCACTCCGATTCCAGACGACCTTTGAGAAATATAATAATTGCTCTATTAATAATTCCACTGCTAGCTATACTGCAGAGCACCCTTTTACCATATTTCAATTTTCAGAGTGCAGTCAGTTTGGATTTGGTATTGGTGATAGTACTGTCTTGGAATTTGGTATATCCTAATAGCGAAAGTATGTTCTGGGCACTGCTCGGTGGATTAATGCTTGATGCGCTCTCAGGAGCCCATATGGGAACCAATATAATAGCACTCACTATGGCTAGTCTTATACCAAATTTGGTAAGCTCACGCATCTGGTCAACCCACATCCTACTAAGAATTTTTGTAGGCATAACTGGTACCGCAATCTACTATATCGTATATTTCATATTATTAACTACAACTGGTTGGCAAACTAAATGGTCAAATCTACCAACGGATAAGTTAGTTAATTCAATCATGATTAACGTATTTGTTATGATTCTAATCCTGCCATCAGTACGATGGATAGCCCTGCGAATAACAAAGCGCAACATTGATATATAAGATGAATCCATCACCATTTGTAACTCCCTGGAGAGTTGGAACACTATATAGCCTGATGGCTATATCCATCATAGCATTTACTGGGCAGCTCCTTCGATTGCAAGTCATTCAACATGAAGAATTCTCTGCGCTAGCAATCGAAAACCGACAAGCACGAATAAATGCCCCAGCTCAGCGCGGAGTGATTTATGACCGCAATGGCATAATACTTGCGCACAATATACCATCGTATGATGTAGTCATAACTCCAGCAGAACTTCCTGAAGATGATTTAAGATTACAGGAAATATATCAGCGAATAGCTACAGTCACTGGAGCGCCGATTAATACCCCTCCACTTGATGCAGGAAATGCTAGTAGAAATAGGATCGGTGAAGATGCACCACCACCTGGCATTACAGAAGTTGTTTTCTTACAAGAATCAATTGCACCTTATGAATCAGTAGTTGTCGCACCAAATGTAGATAGAACGGTAGCCCTAACACTTAGTGAGGAGCTTCGCAACCTCCCAGGTGTAGGAATACAGATCACACCAATGCGCGATTACCCAACAGGCGCACTTACATCACATGTAATTGGATATATGGGTCCAATTACAGAAGCAGTAAAAGATTTTTATTCAGAAAGAGGATTCGATGCTTCTAGAGACAAAATCGGTTACTCTGGAGTAGAAGCTTTTATGCAAGATACCCTAGCAGGTCAAAACGGCTCCAAGCTAATAGAACAAGATGTCGCAGGCTTAGAATTAAGAGTTATAGGTGAAGTGAAAAACCCAATACCTGGTAGAAGCATAATGTTGACCATTGATACACAACTACAAGCAATTTCTGAGGCTGCGTTAAGGCAACGCATGAAAATAGAAAATCAAAGCAGGGACGGACAGCCAGTCACTAATGGAGTCGTCATATCTATGAATCCACAGACTGGTGAAATTCTGTCAATGGTTTCGTTGCCCAACTATGACAATCAGCAATTCGCGCGGTATATTCCAGTAGATTACTACACTGAACTACTGAACCATCCGCATAAACCTTTACTAAACCAAGCAATCAGTGGGGAGCACCCACCTGGTTCTGTGTATAAGTTAGTAGTTGCATCAGGAGCTCTACAGGAAGAAATTGTAACTCCCGAACAATTTGTTGATGATCCAGGAGAAATTGAAATAGTCAACAGATATTTTCCAAACGACCCTGGTAAGACCAGAAAAGTTGTTTGCTGGAAACGCGATGGGCATGGACCAGTCGACTTCATGACTGGCATAGCGCAATCCTGCGACGTATATTTTTACGCTCTTGGTGGTGGCTATGAGGAAGGTGGAGTAACAAATGGTTTGGGTATTGATAAAATATTCCAATACTCCGAGTGGTTAGGTTATAACCAAATCACTGGTATAGAGCTACCCGGAGAACTATCAGGACTTATACCTAATAGGGATTGGAAACGTATTAATATTGGAGAAAATTGGTCAACTGGTGATACGTATATATCTTCTATTGGTCAGGGATATGTTCTATCAACTCCATTACAAGTACTAAATTCCTTTACACCTTTCATCAATAAGGATGGAGCATTGATGAAGCCCACTATAATACGCAACATTCTGGATGGAGAGGGCAATGTTGTTAAAGAATTCCAGCCACAGATAATTCATCAAACACCAATTAAACGTTCTATCATCGAAAAGATTAGCCTCGCACTACGAAAAGTGATGGTGGATGGCACTGGAGAAAAATTAGAAGAACTCAATGGCGTAACAATAGCTGGCAAAACTGGCACAGCTGAATATTGCGATAATATTGCTCAAGAAGCAGGGCGATGCAAATTCGGAGCATGGCCAGCACATGCATGGTTCGTAGGATATGGTCCATATGAGAATCCAGAGATAGCTGTGGTAGCATTTGTTTATAGTGGTGAGGAAGGCTCAACAGTAGCGGGACCCATAGTTATGGAAATCATGGATGCATATTTCGAACTAGAAAAATTGAAATGATTCATTCAACCAAGTTAAATAGCACCGGAAATACTGGCGATCAGCATAATCACCATACATCAAATAAACAATCTTATAATAATCTAGATGGTTAATACAAAATGTCCACATTATTTAGTCAGAAATCAATAACCGGGAGTAAGAGACGCGAACTGTGGAGGAATTTCGACTGGTTACTTATAGCGGCAGTTGTACTACTATTAACAATGGGAACAGCCATGATCAGATCGAGCACATTTGAGCATCCGACTCTTTATGATACGCCTCGACAACAAATACAATATGCCATTGTAGGATTTGCTCTTATCTGGATATTGGCGTCTATAGATTATCGTTATTGGCAAAGCCTTTCCAAGTTCATTTATGTATTAATTATCATATCTTTATTGGTTTTGTTTGTAATAGGAGTTGTAGCTGGCGGTGCACAACGATGGTTTAACTTTTTTGAACTGTTTTATATTCAACCTTCTGAGCTAGCCAAAATTGGTAGTGTCATTTGGATTGCAAGCTTTTTCGCCAACCGACGCAATCAGCTAAACCAGTTCCGCTGGATATTACTATCAATAATACACGCTGGCATTCCTGCAGCTCTAGTAATGGCTCAGCCCGATCTTAGTTCAGCAGTCATGATTATAATAGTATGGCTAAGCATACTATGGACTGCAGGTGTGAGACCCAAACACTTGGCCATATTGTCTGGTGCTAGCATAGCAGGCTTACCAGCAATATGGATACTGATGGAAGAGTATCAACGTAACAGAGTAATCAATTTCCTAAACCCTTCACTTGATCCTGGAGCCCAATACAACGTACGTCAAGCCCTAATTAGTGTAGGGTCTGGTGGATGGTTTGGGCAAGGGTATAATCAAGCATCACAGGTACAGTTGCGTTTTTTGAAAGTGCGACATACTGACTTTATTTTCTCTGCTACAGCAGCAGAATTTGGACTATTGGGTGTAATAGCAATAATGTTGCTATTTGTAGTCATAGGATGGCGAATATTCCGAATAGGCAACAACTCACAAGATGCATTTGGTGCATATTTATGCTATGGAATGGGTTCTATGATTTTCGCACAAGCATGTTTCAACATAGGGATGAATTTAAACCTTTTGCCAGTAATTGGACTTCCTTTGCCCTTTTTTAGCTATGGGGGTAGCGCACTTATTACATTAAGTATAGGACTTGGAATAGTGCAAAGCGTTGCAATAAACCAAAATAAATATGAATACTAGCTCACCAATACGCGTCCGATTTGCTCCATCACCTACAGGATATCTCCACATCGGAGGTGCAAGAACAGCCTTATACAACTACCTCTTTGCTAAAATAAATGGTGGTAGTATGGTCCTTCGCATAGAAGATACAGATCGCAAGCGATATGTTGAAGACTCAGAAAAACAACTCATAAAAGATCTCAAATGGTTAGGTATTAGTTGGGATGAAGGTCCAGATGTTGGTGGCAAATATTCTCCTTACACACAGTCAGAAAGAACCAAATTGCATCGCAATTACGCTGAAAAACTGGTCAGTATTGATAAAGCATACTATTGCTTCTGTGACAAAGAACGCCTTCAATCTATACGCTCCAAACACAAAGGATATGACGGTCACTGCCGAGACATTGATACAAATAAGGCACTAGAAAGAGTTATATCAGGAGAAGAGCATACAATACGATTCCGCAGCCCCAAACAAGGCACTACTACGGTAGATGATCTGATTAGGAAAAATATAACAGTAAAAAATAAACAGATGGAAGATTTTGTCTTATTCAAGGCTGATGGTTTCCCAGTGTACCATTTGGCTGCAATGGTAGATGATCACTTGATGGGCATAACACATGTAATTCGAGGCGAGGAATGGTTGTCTAGCATTGCTAAACACGCCCTAATAATTAGAGCATTTGGATGGTCAGAGCCAATTTGGTGTCATCTTTCCGTACTTACTCAGCCAGATGGCAAAGGCAAAATGAGCAAAAGAGATGCTAAGACGAAAGAACCGGACAATAAACACTCAATTTTCATAAATGATCTGAACAATAAAGGTTATCATCCAGAAGCAATAACCAATTGGATGGCTCTTATGGGATGGAGTTTAGATGACAAGCAAGAGGACTTTAAGCTCGTTGACCTAGAAAAGGTTTTTAATCTTGACCGCATAAATCCATCGCCAGCAGCAGTAAATTTCAGTAAATTAGATTATTTTCAAGGTAAACATGTCAGGCAGATGTCTAACAGCGAAGTTGCATCTAGTGTTCAGCCATTTCTCATGAAAGCAGGAATAGTACCTGATCAAGAAATGTTATTAAGCCTTGTGCCGCTAATCAAGAATCGTATAGTAACATTTGAAGACTCTGTAGAATGGCTCAGCTTTTTCTTTACAAAAGAAATTCAAATATCACCTTCTGAATTTATAAATAAAAAAACCACAAAAGAAGAGACACTCGTAATATTACAAAAGGTCCAACTAACTTTGGAACAGCTACCCACATTTGACCATGAAGGTATTGAATCAGAATTACGATTACTTGCAGAAAAAATGAACTTGAAGCTCGGACAGTTGCTCAATCCAGTGCGATTAGCTACAAGTGGCCAAAAGGTAAGTCCACCACTTTTTGAAACCCTGGAAATTCTTGGAGAAAATCTGGTCCATAGTCGTATAGAAAAAGCAATTAAATTACTAGAAAACATTTAACTGACTTATTCGCTATGGTAAAATCATATAAGCGCTGGGGGATAGTTTAGTTGGTAGAACAGCGGATTCTGGCTCCGCCAGCTCAGGTTCGAATCCTGGTCCCCCAGTCTAGAAAAATCCTAATAGCATTGGCAAACATTGTGATATACTGCTACCAACTCGTTGGTATGTTCATAAATACCACACCTACACCAGCGGAAGCAACAGCGGGAGTAACAAGGAGTGTAATAGTAATGTCCAAACATACAAGAGCATTAAAACAGGCTGAACAAGACTATGCCAAGGCTACGAACAAACTTGAAAAACTGCAAATGCAGTATGAGAGCATGCAAAAATCATTGAATGAAAACGAACAAGAAAATACTGAAGACATACAGAAAGAACTTAGCGCAATAACCGATCGCATATCCGAAGCACAAACTGTACGCAAGAAAGCTAAATCTAAAGTTGCAGAAGCAGAAATGTTTGTTATGAGGAATAAATATTAGTTCAAATATCTATTCCACAAGTGATAACTCAGGGTTGACAACCGGCAAATCGCGATGTATGATGCCCGTGCAGTGACAAAGTAGAGAAATATTGACAGGAAAAGGTTTAGTTTGCAGTCAACAGAATTAGTATCAGCAGTACAGTTAGTCGTATCCCCAGTGGTAATTTTCCATATAATTGGTGAAGAATTACAAGCGCGTTTACTTATGCGCATATATAAGGAATAAGGAGTATTTTTATGAGTGAAAGAGAATCTGGCACAGTCAAGTGGTTTAACGATGCAAAAGGTTTTGGATTCATTTCCCGCGAGGAAGGTGATGATTGCTTTGTCCACTATAGTGCCATAAATGCAGATGGTTTTCGAAGCCTACATGAGGGACAACAAGTTGAATTTACAGTTGAGCCATCAGACAGGGGACCTAAAGCCATCGACGTATCGGTAGTGTAACACCACCTTTTCCTGTCATACCTTGGGAAATCAGCACTGACCCTTTGTAAGACACTTCAAACATTAGTGAGCGGTAATATGTTCACTAATGTTTTTTATTGGATCGAAAGAATAATAATGAACAACAATAATATTCTCGATTAGATAAAACTGAATATACTGAGAATCCAAATGCTGATACTAGATAGTGTTCTTGTTAGCTTTCTGTATACGAGCCCAACTATCGCGCAAAGTCACCGTACGGTTCAATACCAAATGTTCAGCATTAGAATCTTCAATGTCCAAGGTAAAATAACCCTGTCGCTCTAACTGAAATCGAGTTCCAGGATCGATACTAGCTATACCAGGCTCCAATTTACATCCATATATAGTCTCCAGTGATGCGGGATTCAAAATTTGATCTAAATCTTCCGCAGGTACTGAAGTAGGGTCCTCAACGGTAAACAACCTGTCATACAAACGCACCTCGGCGTCTACGGCATGAGCAGCAGAAACCCAATGCAATGTTGCTTTTACTTTACGTCCATCTGAGGCAGAACCCCCACGAGTGTCAGGATCATACGTGCACCTAATCTCCTCTATCTCACCAGTTTCATAATTGCGTATCACTGACTCACATTTGATGTAATAAGCATATCTTAGACGCACTTCTCGACCAGGAGCCAAGCGATAAAATTTCTTAGGCGGATCTTCAAGAAAATCATCGCGTTCTATATAAAGTACTCGTGAAAACGGTACTCTGCGAGTACCCATGCCAGAATCCTCTGGATTGTTTATTGCCTCAATTTGCTCGACTTGATCTTCAGGATAATTTACTATGACTACTCTTATAGGTCTAAGCACACCCATTGCTCTCTGTACAGTTTTGTTAAGGTGTTGTCTCAGAGTATGCTCTAACAATGCAAAATCAACTGTGGTGTTACGTTTAGCTACTCCTATCTTTTCACAAAATTCTCGCAGCGCCTCAGGAGTATATCCACGTCTTCGCATTCCTGATATCGTTGGCATACGTGGATCATCCCATCCACTTACATGACCACCTTCCACAAGAGATGCTAGCTTACGCTTGCTCAGTATAGTGTAATTCAAGTTCAGTCTAGCAAATTCTATTTGACGAGGATGATCCACATCAAGCTCATCAAGAAACCAATCATACAAGGGTCGATTATTTTCAAACTCCAAGGTACAAATAGAATGAGTCACACCTTCAATTGAGTCACATTGCCCATGTGCAAAATCATACATCGGATAGATACACCATTTGTTTCCAGTACGATGATGAGTCATATGCAATATGCGGTACATTACTGGATCCCTTAAATTGATGTTGCTACTACTCATATCGATTTTCGCTCGCAGAACATGACTCCCGTCTTTAAATTCCCCTCTGCGCATTCTCTCAAACAAATCTATGTTTTCCTCAACAGAACGATCACGATAAGGACTATCGCGACCCGGCTCCTTAAGTGTGCCTCGATGATCACGAATATCTTCGGCGCTTAAACTATCAACATACGCTTTGCCAGAATGTATCAACTGCACCGCGAACTCATATAACTCAGCAAAGTAGTCTGAGGCACAATGAAAATTATCGCCCCAATCAAATCCAAGCCAATTTACGTCTTCTATTATTGATTGTACAAATTCGGACTCTTCTTTAGCAGGATTGGTGTCGTCCAATCGCAAACTACACAAACCTTTATGTTCAGCTGCAATGCCAAAATTCAAGCAAATAGACTTAACATGCCCTATATGTAAATATCCATTTGGCTCAGGAGGAAAACGGGTTTGCACCCTACCACCAAACTTGCCCTCTGCCACATCTTTAGATACTATCAGGGATACAAAATTATTTTGTGATTCCTCATTCGTACTACTTATGACACTATTGTTTTTAGGTTCCATTACCACCTTATATATCCATAACACATAAAAATATCTCTATCCTAATCTCAATTATTTTGCGACCTAATACTTAGACGTGCACTTTTACGCTTCTCCCCGTCAGCCATAAGTTCCTTTTGTTGCTCGTTCTCACAAACTAATCGAGGAACCAAAGTTGGCACCCCTTTCTTGTCTAGAGCTACATACACAAAAAACGCTGAGTTTGTTGCCACCACGTCCCCAGTAAGAGGATTTTCCGCATCTGCTTTTACTAATACTTCGATCGACGAACGTCCTACCCAACTTAATTTAGCATTCAAATGCAGCAAAGCCCCAACTTCTACTGGCTCATTAAATGTCATAGATTCTACAAATACAGTAACTGTATGTCTGCCAGCATGGCGCATAGCAGCTAGGCTTCCAGCCTCATCGGCGAGCTTCATTATCACTCCCCCATGTACATTGCCTAACGGATTAGCATGCTCAGGCAGCATCAACTGTGCTAAATGAACAGCAGATTCAGAAGGTGTTTTACCTACATCTTTAATATTGTTTAGCATATTAATATGACCATTGGATATACAGTCTACTAGATTCATCCACAATCAGCCAAGTCCTTATAAACTCCTAACAAAGCTGCTGCAGAGGTCTGCCAACTAAATTGCTCGGCTCGCTTAAGCCCTTTGTCTCGGAAACTCTGTCTAAGATCTACATTTTCCGCCAATTTCAACATCGCATCTGCCATATCCTCTACATTACCAGGGTCAATCAACAAAGCGGCGTCTCCCGTCACTTCAGGCAAGCTGGAAACACTAGATGCAAGCACAGGTACGCCACAAGCCATAGCTTCTAATACTGGCAAACCAAATCCTTCGTACAAAGAAGGAAAAGCCATAATATCGGCAGCTGAATATAAAGATGCTAGATCAGCATCTGCAACAAAACCAGGAAATAAAACGCGTTTTTGCAATCCGCAAGATTCTACTAATTCATATACTTCGTCATAGCTCCAACCTTTACCACCAGCTAATACAAGATTATATTCAGAATTACCAAGCGCAATCTCAAACGCTTTGATTAAAGTCAAATGATTTTTTCGAGGCTGCAAAGTTCCCACTGATAACACAAATGGTTCTTCGCGCAACTTATAACGTTTGCGCACCTGCTTCAACTTTGCTGGATTAACTATAGGACGGAAATCAGATGATACGCCAGGATAGAGCACTGTTATTTTTTCTTCGGGTGTCAAATATAATTCCATAAGATCATCTTTGGTGGATTGTGAATCCGCCAAAACATGTGTGGCAAGCTGTACGGAGCGTTCAACGGCAATTTCCAAATATCGTCGCAAACCCGGAGAAGCAGATTCCGGATCTCGCACGAATGACAAATCATGCACAGTAAGCAACTTAGGTACACCTTGCAATGTAGGAGGCAAAGTGAAATCAGGAGAATGATATATATCAATTAGACCAGTGACAAGTTCTACGGGTACAGGTAAACGCATTCGTTGCCAAATTCGCGCAAGCCAAATGTCATGCAAAGGTAAATGACGTATACGAAAATTGTCTGGTAAAGACAACATACCTCGAGCCGCTTTGTATTGGCTAGCATAGAAAAGACTATATTGATTCATTGAATCAACTGCAGCCAATGCATTTACCATCTCTCGAACGTAACGTCCTATACCACCACTCTGTCGTACAGCAGCAGTGATTTCTAAGCCAATTCTCACGGTTGCACTTTATTCAACATCACCATAGGTCCAATAACGATTTGCGAAAAAATTCCAGAACAGTACCACAGCTACCGCCGCCACTTGACCTACATTTGTACCCAAAATCAATCCGGCTTGGACTCCATAAGAATTCTGGAATGTTGGGATTATTGCAGAACTAACTGAGCCAAATATCAAAAGATTCAATGCAAGGCCAATCAAATTAACAACTGTAAACTGAACCGCTTGTAATCTAACACTTTTAGATCGTGATTCAGGATAGATCCAGTAGCGATTCCAAAAAAAGTTACTGGTCAAGGCAAGAGTAAAGGATATAGTTTTTGCCACAAGACGCAGTAAACCTGTAGTCATTCCTAGATAACCTATCATGATATTTAATGCGCCTGTGTCAATAACAAATCCTATAGCACCTACAATACTAAATTTTATAAAACGGCGCGCTTCACTATTATTAAATCTTGTAAACTTCATAAATATTTCTTCCTAAAAAATAACATCCTCGGTAGGCATCTATGCCAACAAATTCTTATTACTTACTCTAGTGTTGACCACAGACAATACACCCAACAAACCACCTAAACACAAATGTGTATTGTTCACAAAGAGATTATCTACAAAATTATGTACTCCAAGATGCGTCCATGCGCCCAATAATCCAAGCGTAATCCCTCTATTCCAATTAGTACTTCCTCTCAAGACTATGATTGTTTTGAAAAATACGTACCCCCAAAACAATATATAGGCGCTCAGACCAATCACTCCGGTTTCTGCTGCGACGTTCAAGTACACGTTATGAGCATGCCCAAGAGGACTTTCCCAATTCACCAACCTATATTTAGGATAGACAACCTGGTAGTTTCCCATACCTACTCCTAGCCAGGGATGTGCTTCAACCATTTTACCTGCCGCTTGCCAGTGTGCAGCTCTTTCAATAACGGAAAAATTTGCCTCATTAATGGAAACACGACGAACATCTTGAATAATCGTATATTCCAATATTGAATTTATTCTATTTTCAAGATGGTCAGGTACAACCCCTAGAAAAACAGCTGTAGTACCTATAGTAATAGTAACAATCACCAAAATGATTCCAATGAGTAGTCTATGTGGCAAGAAAAACAACATCACAACAAATGCTACAATTGAACCAATCCATGCACCACGAGAATAGGACGCTATTAATGCACATATTATCGAAAGAGTCACCATCAAAGTGATTGCAACTAGTGTTCTATCAAAAAATTTAGTCTGTTTTGAATTCCTATTCTGTATTAAAGCCAAGAGTACACCTACCGCGATCGGCCACAAAATCCCCATAAAACCCCCAAATGGGTTTGGCTGCTCAAAAGTACCATACGCCCTAAAAAATCCTGATGCCAATTCGAAAGAACCGGGTCCATCACCCCGTATTGCAAATTGCCATAGTCCAATTAATGCCTGAAGAAAACCAGAAGCCAACACAAATCCTATAACCCACTTTTCCTTGTCTTGATTTACACAATAATTAAACACTATCACGGCTACCATAAGTAATTGAATCCATTTAATGAGTTCTGTAAGACCCTGATATATGTTTGTGGCATCCCACAAAGATAACAAACCTATACACAGATAGATAGTCATAAATTTTGTGATCGCTGGAAATCTAATGTTGATATTTCTATTAAGTGCAATATGTACAAGCCAAGTAAAAACAAATAGTGCAAACAATGTCTGACCAGGATACACAGATAAATCGGGCCAAACAACTGCAACCAACGCACGTAAAGGACCAATAATAATTGCTAAACCAAGGGCAATAATCGGCTCAATCAACGACACAATAATTGCAATCACACTGGCAATTATTATGATTCCCAAGACAGTAGGTACAATTCCCAGAGCTATAGCTAGCAAGCTACCCGCTAACAATAGGCCTATTAGATTTTTGTGTACATATAAGATTGATGGTTTCACAAATGTTTGGAATCCAACCACTTAAGACTATCAACTATGTTGAGTACTGCCACGCTCCAGACCCACCAAGAACCGTGCTAGATTATCAAGATCATCCAAGATATATCCAGCGCCGCGGGCCACACATGTTAGTGGGTCTTCAGCCACCCAGCATTCCATGTTAATTTCACCTTGCATCCTTTCCGACAAACCTTGAAGTTGGGAAACTCCACCAGCCAAACAAACTCCTGTTTCCATTAAGTCAGCAATTATCTCTGGAGGAGTTTCATCAATTGCCTCCTTTACTAAATTAACAAGAGTACGTGTAGACTCCGCTAGAGCACCTCTGATCTCTATAGACGATACCTCTACAGAATCAGGAAGACCAGTCACAAGGTTTCGGCCCCTAAGAACCGCTACTCTTTCTTCTGGCAAAGAATGAGCAGACCCCACATCTATTTTTACTCTTTCAGCCATTCGTTCGCCAATAGCTAAGTTATATTTTGTACGGGCATATTGTATGATGTCTTCATCCATCTCATCACCAGCAACTCGCAGGGAACGACTAAGTACTACACCACCCATCGAAAATACAGCAATCTCAGTAGTTCCTCCACCAATATCTAGAACCATCGAACCACGAGCCTCGCCAATCGGCAATCCAGCACCTATAGCAGCTGCCATCGGTTCCTCTATTAAATAGGCATCTCGAGCACCAGCTGCTAAAGTAGCATCATAAACAGCACGTTTCTCAACTTCTGTTACACCACTTGGTATACCCACCACTACACGAGGACGCGGAATAGGCACATAGCTTTGCTCATGTGCCTTATCAATAAAATAGCGAAGCATCGCTTCCGTAATTTCAAATTCAGAAATTACGCCATCACGGAGAGGACGCACTGCCATAATATTTGTAGGCGTACGCCCAACAAGTTCTTTAGCCTCCGAACCTATAGCAAGAGGACGACGCGTCTTTTTGTCGACTGCCACCCAGGATGGCTCATTTATTACTATACCTTTCCCACGCACATATACGAGTGTATTAGCTGTACCTAGGTCAATACCAATATCCAGGGAAAACAGGCCTAGAAACCAATTTAATGGACTAAATGCCAATAGATTTGTCTCCTAATTGTCCTATGAGTTCTACGAAGCGCGATTATACCACGCAGAAGGTATCCTAATATGCTAGTAAACACACATGCTATAATTTCACAAATGGATCTTTTTGACATATTACAAAAATTTAGCGAGAAAATATGTCCTGATTTGTGGAATGATGGGCTAGTAATTGGAGTTTCTGGTGGGCCAGATAGCCTTGCACTATTACACATACTTAGCAGATTTGATACACTACCACCACAAACGATAGTAGCCCATTTAGACCATGAATTACGTAACAGTTCATCAAAAGATGGGCAATTTGTTACTCAAATTGCCCAAGATTGGGGATTTCATGTAGTTGTTGACAATCAAAACATCAAAAAATTAGCATCAAAGCACAAATTGTCCTTAGAAGATGCGGGTAGAAAAGCTCGCTATACACTCTTCAAAAGAATCGCAGACACGCACAACATTAAATTAATTCTAGTAGGGCACAATGCTGACGATCAAGTAGAAACCATACTTATGAATTTTGTGCGCGGATCTGGTCTTTCTGGTTTAAGTGGTATGAGCCCCATCACACCAATTTTTCCCAGCATGCTAACAATTGCAACTTATGAGAATTCTGACATATTCATAGGACGCCCATTGCTTTCCGTATCACGTCAAGATATACAAGAATACTGCAGAGATAACAATCTCAGCCCTCTTCAAGACCCAAGCAATAATGACAAAAGATACTTGCGCAACCGTATACGTCATGAAATCATTCCAGTATTAAAAGACATAAACCCTAACATCAATCAAACTACTGGTCATATTTCCACCATCTTACAAAACGATCAGCTAGTCTTACAACAAGCCAACAAGAGTGCTTGGAATAACATTGTTACATATTTTGATGACCAGAAGATCGTTATGAACCGTGCAATGTTCGGTCAAGCTCTTGCAGGTACACAGCTAGCAATATTAAGATTAGCAATAAAACATCTTAGACCCAAATTACGCAACATAGATTTCAATCCAATTTCATATGCAGCAAAATTTTCAAAAGTAGGAGATGTGCGTCAAGAGTGTTCTTTGCCGGGTAATCTCGTTATGAAGATTGATTATCAAGATCTTTTAATTGTTGAAGCAGGTATGGAGACAGAGTGTCTTACCGACTTACCATTTCTTGCTAATGGAGAAACCATTACAATCGATGCTCCAGGTTCAATAGCACTGGAGTCATGCGGCTGGAAAATCTTAGTGGATTTTCCAGAAAAGATACACTGGAAATCAGTCTACAACAATGCAGATCGCTGGAAGGCATATATTGACTGTGACACATTAGAGCACCAGACGCTACAACTCCGATCGCGTAGACCTGGAGATAAATTCCAACCACTTGGTATGCATGGGAAAAGCCAATCTCTGGCACATTACATGACTAATGCTAGGATTCCTTATGAATTACGCAATCGCATACCTTTGCTGGTAAGTGGCGAACGAATAATATGGATTGCTGGATGGAGGTTGGACCAACGTGCATGCATAAGCCAAAATACCCAAAATATAATGCGTGTGCGGATGGATTGCTCACAATCATTAGCTAATAGATGACTAGTACCAGATCCATGTCAGTATTTACAACTTATTTGTTAATATTGGCAATTCTAACTGCGGGATGCAGCAGTAGCAACAATTTCAATTCTACCCTGCGTCTCGCAACTACTACTAGTACCGAAAATTCAGGTTTGTTGGAGTACATATTACCTGCATTCGAAAAAGAGTTAGATGTGTCTGTAGAGGTCATAGCAGTGGGAACAGGTCAGGCCATTGCTCTAGGAAAATCAGGAGATGCAGACGCACTTCTGGTTCATGCCCCAGACGTAGAAATTCAATTTATAGCTGAAGGTCATGGTACAGAAAGACGAAATGTTATGTACAACGATTTTGTCATCGTAGGACCTAAACACGATCCTGCTTCCATAAATGAAATGAGCAATGCAGCGGAAGCCATGATAAAAATCTTTGTATCTAATGAGCCATGGGCATCACGCGGTGATGAGTCAGGCACCCACATGAAGGAAAAAGATTTGTGGTCGATAACAGGAATAGAGCCGCTTGCTTCTGACGATTGGTATTTTGCTCTAGGTCAGGGCATGGGTGCTACTTTACAATATGCAAACGAAACGGATTCTTACACATTGTCAGATCGTGCCACCTATCTAACACAATCAGATATGCTTCCTTTTCTTGACATATTGATTGGCGGAAAAAACATCTCCAACAATCCGGACCCTAATCTATACAATCCTTATAGCATTATTCCAGTCAATCCATCAAAAAGCATTTTAGTGAACCACAAATTGGCCATACAATTTTCCGATTGGTTACTGAGTGACGAGACACAGAACCGTATCGCTAAATTTAGACTATCCGAACTAGGTCAACCGATATTTTATCCATTTGTGAGATAATTTCGTACACTACTGAATAAATATGACAGTTGCATGCAAGTAATCAAGGTATTTGAACAATAGTATTTGAAATATAACATAGTTGGCAATTCTATTTTAATACAATGCTCACATTGATTGAAGCTCTTAAAGAATCGATGGATTTAATTCTTACACTAGATCAACGTCTAATCGATATTGCCATACTTACCTTGAAAATTACACTTTCATCGCTTGCGCTAAGTACAATAATAGGGATGCCAATTGGGACTATGCTAGGTTTAGCGGGGAGAATCCCTGCTAGAGGACTAGTAATGGCACTACTCTACACAGGAATGGGACTACCACCTGTTGTTGTCGGTCTATTGGTATTTATACTACTTTCTAGGTCTGGCCCCTTTGGCTATCTGGAATGGTTGTTCTCCCCAAAAGCTATGATCCTAGCTCAAACAGTCATAGCTTTACCACTAATCATTGGTTTAACAATGGCCGCCGTTGGAAGTGTTAACCCAGCACTATCACAACAACTAAGAGCACTTGGAGCTACAAGATGGCAGACTGCTAAGACTATTGTTGCAGAGACCAAACCTGGTATGTTGGCAGCTGTTGCGGCCACATACGGACGAATAGTGGCTGAAGTTGGAGCAGTACTACTAGTTGGTGGAAACATAGAAACTAAAACCCGCGTACTAACAACTGCTATCGTCCTCGAAACTCGGAAGGGAGCTTTCGCTTTAGCACTAGGATTAGGTTTTATTCTTCTATCGCTTACATTTACTGCAAATATAATATTACTTCGATTCGGAAATTGGAATGATAGCAGAAAATAACAAACACCCTCTCTACCATATTGAAAATCTACAAAAACAGTATGATAGACGCACCATCCTCAAGATTGACACTTTGTCAATTCATAGAGGTGAAATCTTAGCAATTTTAGGTCCAAGTGGTTCTGGTAAATCCACCCTATTACGTCTACTAAATTTTCTTGAACAGCCAACTCATGGCAAGTTGTACTTTAATGGAATGCTAGTGGAAGATATGCCTCGTACAGAAACACGCAGAGACGTTACAACTGTATTTCAAAACTCTCAATTATTGAACAGATCTGTTAAAGACAATGTAGAATTTGGCCTAAAGATACGAGGTGAACTAACTGGTCGTAAAGAAGTAATTGATACTTTAGGACGTGTTGGTCTTGCAGGATTGGAGAATAATAGTGCATCTTCGCTCTCTGGAGGTGAGCTCCAACGAGTTGCTCTAGCAAGAGCTCTAGTACTGAATACAGAAGCTTTGCTGCTTGACGAACCAACCTCTAATCTTGATCCATATAACACTAGCTTAATTGAATCGCTAATAACGGAACATCACCAAACACGCAAATCAACTATTGTTTTAGTGACTCATAATTTATTTCAAGCACGAAGATTGGCCCAGCGCTGCGCATTACTGTTGGATGGACAATTAGTCGAAGTTGCACCGACTCATAATTTCTTTGAAGCATCGCACGATACACGTGTGTCTGCATTTGTGAACGGTAACATGATCTACTAACTAGAATTGGAACTCTTACACAATCTGGCGTTCATTACAATTAAGTTGAGATTGGTACTATCCAAAAAATTATTCTAATAATTTCCGTATCTTTCGTCTCACCTCTCCCCACTGCACTTTAGACAGACCTAGTTTACGCCTAAGCTTTTCCGGTTCCATTCCATCACGAAAATCACGTAATGCACATGTCCACCGAAGCATTTCAAATGAAATATGCTTACTCAAACCTGCACTATTGCTAATATCCTCTAAGCGATATTCTAAAAGCCGCACAGACCACGGAAAAACCCTTTCGTTGACTCCATAATGCTCACTATATTTTGCGTAATCCTCAACCCAATCTGCATTCAACTCAACTTTACGTTCTTTATGTATATGCCGTTTATCAGAGTACCTAACATAAAGATAAGGTTGATCAGAATTTTCAAGAACCAAGTGATTAGACACAAGCCGAACAGTCTCACCTTTGCGCAAACCAGTATGTAGTAAAAATGTAAACAAAATGTATGGGCGCATGTCCCCCTTTTTTTTGCGTTTCATTAGTTTCACAGCAGCATGCTGTGCCTGAGATATCTCAAGCTCAGTTAAAACCACTGGCAACGGACTACGTACGGAGACATTGACCACTGCATCAGCGGGATCGACTGTAAGTCCAGATACAGGAGTTAACCATCGAAAGAATGATTTCAGAGATGTTATACGGCGATCCAATGTTTTTGTCGAACATGGTATACGACGCTGATGTCTCATCCACTCTAAATAATCGTTCAATGTCTTAGTGGTAAATTCACCAACAGCTGCACCGGCACCAGCGTATTCCGCTAACAATCTAATGTCAATCCTATAATTTTTTATAGTATTCTCCGATAGGCCTGCACGACGTCGACTTTGCAGCCATACCTCCAAAGCAGCTGACACTGATGTATCTGGGTTAAGCAAATTCGATGCTGGTACAGAGTCAGTAGCATGCTGAACAGTAGGTGAAGGCTTATGTTCCTCAGCCCTCAAATTATTAGTCTTATTGTAATCGAACAGGGAAAGCTGTTTATTCATTTGTTAATTATTATTGACTGCAAAAAAGATAGCACCAAACCCAAAACCTCGCAAGCTAATTACCGTGCTTTTCCTTTTGTAAACATTTTGTAGATGCTACCTAACCAACTTTATTCTGCCCCAAGTACTAGGATCAGACAAATCTCTAGCAGCAGAGCTAGACACCATACTTTCTTGAACAGCTACACCATTTGAATCATTATCGCTTACAGAAATAACAAATCCATACTCATCACCACTAGTAGCACTCACACCCAAAATAGTCCACGGTAAGGCTGCCTCTATTAGATAACCTCCTACATTACTTCGAGACTCAATCTTTGCGTTTGCAATAGTGCCACTCTCGACTGCTGGATACCACCGATACACTTGAGTCATCACTGAATCTCCTGAAAAACTACCAGGTGATAGACCAATCTGATAATCATCACTATTAAGTTGTGTAACCCAATTATCATTGTCGATGTCTCTGTCAAACAGTATCTCTACGCTATCTCCCTTGAAAATTGTCTCTCCAACTTCAGTCTGAACATGAATATCGTCTCGCACCTCAACAGCAATGTATAAATATAAATCGTCCCAAGCAATTCCATAGGTGGCGCTAAGATCAACATTATTGTTCCAAACACTTGATCCATATACAACTTTATCAGCTACGAAAGACAATGTACCCCAATCACTGAGATTGCCATCAACAATTAGATTGTCTGTTGCCATCCTCACCATCAAGCCATCGAAATCATCACCAATATCAATTGGGAGATAGATGTCTTGTCCAGAATACAAAGTAAGGTCAGAAAGACAATTGGCTTCTACTATATCTACTATCTCAGAGTTCCGCTGTAAAGCGAGGCTACTTAATGTGTCCCCGTACTTTACTTCATATTCCACCCAGTCATCATCGACATCAAAATCACAATTTGTCGGTCCTAAGCCTGTTGGCGCAATAATAGTGGCTGTG
>MDTE01201870.1_pt1 | contig 72146 bp, 68 predicted proteins | sample 811231 | NCBI WGS metagenome assembly MDTE01 (sample SAMN05326651, study PRJNA326480) | marine metagenome | isolation source: seawater | place: Indian Ocean: Red Sea | collected 2010
TAGACTATTGAGCCTGCAAGAATGCTAGCGCTAGAATTTGTTTTCGCGGCTGAATATCTATCGCCACCCTTTAAAGTAATAATTCTAGCATTAAGATCTTAAATAACTATTTTAGATACTAATATTGCCCTAATTGTCCGATGAAAACTAAGCATTTCCTTACGCTGATAGATCTAAAATCAGAAGAATTACACGATCTTATGGAGCGCACTCGATTTATGAAGAACAATATGCGCTCAGAATCACATTCTAAACTGATGTCCGGCATGACTGTAGCGCTGCTGTTTGAGAAGACTTCGACCCGAACGCGTGTTTCATTTGAGGTCGCTACATCTCAGCTTGGTGGACATGCGCTATTCTTAGCGCCAGGGGACAGTCAATTAAGCAGAGGTGAATCACTAAGTGATACAGCCCGAATTCTCTCACGCATGACAGACTTGATTGTTATGCGCACATCCACCCAAGAGCGATTACTAACCGTTGCTTCCAACTCACAGGTGCCTGTTATAAATGCCATGTCGGACGATTTCCATCCATGTCAATTACTAGCTGATATTTTTACTTTCATAGAAAAACGCGGCTCGATTAGAGACGCCAATGTAGCCTGGGGAGGAGATGGAAATAATGTGTGTCGTTCCTGGATTCATGCAGCGAGTCAATTTGGCTTTAACCTAAGAATTGCTTCACCTAAAGGCTACTCCCCTGACACAAAGATGCTAGATCTAGCACTCGGTAAGGCAACAATAATTGAAGATATAACAACCGCAGTTACCGGTTGCGATCTAGTAGTTACAGATACTTGGTTTAGTATTGGCCAAGAAGACGACAAAATCAAACGAAAAGAAGCATTTTCTGGCTACTGTGTTACGAATGAATTGATGTCCGCAGCAAACTCCGATGCGCTCTTTATGCACTGTCTACCAGCCTATCGGGGCAATGAAGTAACGGCTGATGTTATTGATGGTCCACAAAGCGTTGTATGGGACGAAGCCGAAAATCGGCTTCATACGCAAAAGGCGCTTATAGAATTTCTACTCTAGAAGAAGAAAAGGTTAACAGTCAGCAGCACGTTTTACGATCGGCGATACAAAACAACTCACTAAACTGTAATAACAACTAACTAACGCTTAAAGTGCCGCGCATTGCGAGTAAGGCAGCTTTCTCTATTTGCCTAATTCGCTCAGCTGAGACCCCATACTCTTTTGCCAGTGCGTCCAAGGTTGGTTTCTTGTTCGATTGCCTCAGCCAGCGTCGCTCAATAATTTCTCGACTTCTTTTATCCAAATTACTCAAAGCCTCTGACAATTGCTGAGACTGATGTCTTTCCTCATCTTCGCGTAACACTATCACTCCAGGATCCATAGTCGAGTCCATCAATGGTGCTGCTGGAGCTTTTGATCGAACTGGCTCTTCACTATCAGGATCTGCGTCAAATGTCACATCATCCCCACTAAGTCGAGACTCCATTTCTCGTACAATATCCGGATCTACTTCCAACTTTCTCGCCAAAGATCTGACCTCATCATCTTTCATCCAACCAAGTCGGGCTCTATTTTTTCGTAAGTTAAAAAATAACTTTCTCTGTGCTTTCGTAGTCGCGATCTTAACTAAACGCCAATTACGAACAACATAATCGTATATTTCAGCTCGAATCCAGTGCACTGCGAATGACACCAAGCGTACTTCACGATTATGGTCATAGCGCTTAACAGCTTTCATAAGCCCGACGTTGCCCTCCTGAATGAGATCAGCTAATGGCAAACCATAGCCAACAAATCCTCTGGCTATGGACACAACATACCGAAGATGCGAAAAAACAAGCTGACGCGCAGCCTCAAGGTCTTCCTGCTCGCTATATCGCTGAGCAAGCTCTCGCTCCTCATCTTCGGACAACATAGGCGCGTCGTTAACAACCCTTAAATAACCGCTCAAGCCATTATTGGGCGAAAAATCAAGTGCAACTGGCAGTGTCTTTGTCATTAGATTAACAAAATATGCTTTCAGGGAACTCTATTTTAGCACTCATTGCCATAGAGTGCTAATATTTTTATAAACGTTGATTCTGAAAATAATGACCTAATTTCAATGCCTTATAATATCTATAGAGAATATAGCTACTTTAGCGGCGTGCTAATCTCATCTGACATTGGCAATAGCGCTTCGGCAAAAGCTTCTGCCTCGAATTGCGCAAAATCCTCAAGACGCTCCCCGGTCGAGACAAATCGAATTGGTATGCCGAACTTCCGAGCTAGCGCGACAGTAACACCACCTCGCGCTGTCCCATCAAGTTTTGTAATACAAATACCGGTTAAGTTAACCGCGTTATTGAACACTTCTGTTTGCGATAAAATGTTTTGGCCATTCCCAGCATCGACCACTAACATCGTCTCATGAGGTGCAGTTGGATCTATGCGCGCAAGAACTCTGTCAATTTTCTTTAACTGCTCCATTAGATCTACGTTTACGTGCTGGCGACCTGCTGAATCGATGATTAGCACATCAATGTGTCGCGCCAATGCCGATTCAAAAGCATCATGTGCAACAGCAGCCGCATCTGTCCCACGCTGCTGCGCAATTACTGGCACTTTCAATTTTTCGCCCCATGACTGTAGCTGTTCAATAGCGGCCGCACGAAATGTATCGCATCCAGCAAGCATTACGCTATAACCGGCATTACTTAACCTATTAGTCAACTTCGCGACGGTTGTAGTTTTTCCGACACCGTTTACGCCAACCACTAGAATTACCTGAGTCTTTCGTGAGTCCAGAATTTGGAGTGGCGATTCTACTGGCTCAAGCATACCAACAATTTGTTGCTGAAACCGCGCTCTCAATTCTTCTATTGAATAAACCCCACCTCTAAGGCGGACTGATTCAACTATTTTACTGCTCACTTCGACGCCGAGATCTGACAAAATGAGATGATCCTCAATCTCTTCGAGCACATTCATGTCAATCTTTTTACCATGGGGAACTACACTCTGTAATCCGCTCAGCAACTTTCCCCTTGTTTTTGCGAGGTTGGTAAAAAAACGGCCTCTTTCCCTTTTTTTCACGTTTTTATCGCTCAATTACAAGATCTCTGCGAGGTATCGTATCATTCACGGGAAGAAAACCCTACAAATAATCTCTGAATGTCACCAATAATTCAAAAAGGTAAACTAAGAATCATTGGAGGCCAATGGAAAAGTCGTACTATTCAGTTCGTTGGCCCCTTAAGTCTTCGTCCCACCCCAGACTCGGTGAGAGAAACACTGTTTAATTGGCTTATGCCAGTAATTAACAAATCAAATTGCCTCGATCTATTTTCGGGAAGTGGTGCGTTAGGTTTCGAAGCAGTATCACGTGGGGCATCACGTGCTGATCTAGTCGAGAATAATAAAAGCGCATGCCAACAATTAATTCGGAGCCGAGATGAATTATGTGCCCAGCAAGTTTACATTCATTGCGAGAATGTGCTGGACTACTTGTCTTCTACTACTAATACTTTTGATATTGTCTTTATAGATCCACCATTTGATTGCCAAATCGCATCCCAAGTTGTCAAGATTGTGCAGCAGTCAGGCATACTTAAATCTGAAAGTCTGATCTATATTGAGCAATCTAAAGAGAAAGAGATGCCGAGAACGCCTTCACAATGGCAACTCCACCGCCGGAAAACGAATGGTCGAATCTTGTCGCTCCTTTACAAATCTCTATAAAAACTCTATAACGAGGTACTACAAGACCCATTAAATGGTAGAAATATGGCAGCATGTATCGCGAGTTGGTAGTATTGGAACACCAATATGAGCTTGAAATAGCCACTGATGAAAACAAAAGCAATCTATCCTGGCACCTTTGACCCTATTACGAATGGTCATATTGATATAGTGGAACGTGCTCGAAAGCTATTTGATGAGGTAATCGTCGCAATAGCCGAAAGCCCTGCTAAAGAGCCGTTACTTTTACTTGAAGAGCGATTAGCACTAGCAAATAACGCGCTCGCGCACGTAGCGAATGTCCAAGTCCAGGGATTTTCTGGACTCCTGATCGATTATATGAATGAAAATGGAGCAAGGATTGTGCTTAGAGGCCTACGCGCTGTAACTGACTTTGAGTACGAGTTTCAATTAGCAGCCATGAACCGTCAACTCGATAACAATATTGAAACTGTCTTCCTGACTCCTGCCGAAAATTACACTTTCGTGTCGGCAACGTTAGTTAAAGAGATTGCAGCTTTAGGTGGTGATGTATCAAAATTTGTTCATCCAGATGTTCTGGCTGCCCTCCACCAGAAACTTGGTAGCTAATATTCAGATTGGCGAACATAAATGTAGAGCACTTTCATGGCGTTGCGCATTACTGATGAATGTATTAATTGTGACGTCTGTGAGCCAGAATGTCCGAATAATGCTATTTATCAAGGCCAAGAAGTCTATGAAATAGAATCATCTCTTTGCACGGAATGTATTGGTCACTTTGAAGAATCGCAGTGTGTTGTAGTTTGCCCAGTAGCCTGCATCGAGATTGACCCCAATTATCGGGAAAATCGTCTAGATCTGTATAACAAATATGTGCGGCTTACCTCAATCGAGAAGAAATAGCAGAAGTGAATAGAGATTATGCCGATGATATTTTAACTTCAAGCGATCGCCAAAGATACCAACTCGCCACTGAGCGATAGGGCGCCCACCTTCTCCCTGCACGATGGAGCTTCTCAAAAGTGGGTAAAGTTCTATGCCCTCTAACAAGCTGGTAGCCCTTTCGGACCCCGAGATCTCCAGCAGGTAAAATATCTGGCCGCCCCATATAGAAAATAAGTAACATTTCTGCTGTCCAGCGACCTACTCCCCAAATTGTGATCAGGGCGCGTATTATTTCTTCATCTAACATCTGATGCATCTCGGCGCTATTAGGTACGCGCCCCTCAATGACTCCAATAGCAAGTTCTCTCAATGCCTTACACTTGGACCTCGACAATCCAACATTTCGTAACTCGGTCATTTTTAGTGATAGTAATTGATCGGGACTAATTCGGCCATAAGGAAACTGCCTGCGTAATCTGTTATAGATCGTTGCTGCAGCTTTGCCAGTTAGTTGCTGATATGTGATGCTACGAACCAGGTACTCAAATACAGAGCGATTTCTATTTACCTGAAGTCGGAACTCACCGACAACTTGAATATATCTCGCTAACCCCATGTCTACTGATCTAATATGTCTAACTGCCTCAGATGGATCATAGCAATAATTCGCAATTGACTTAACCATTTCCACGAATCCTAGAGATGAACTTCGGGGGTGAAGTATGCCAGAGATCTATCTCATCATTGGCCTGTTGAAAAGAAGCAAGGCACTCTATTGTAAAACAATTAGACATTGCAGCCTTTAGAGCCATATTGACCGCCTGATGCCCTACCACCAATATATGGTCGCTGGATTGCAACAATATAGCCAACAGTGGTTTCACTCTTTGAGCAACCTCCATTATACTTTCGCCGCCAGGAGGTGGATCGAGATACATTCGTTTTTTCCACTCATCATATGTAGAGCCTAGCTCTGCTCGTAGATCATCTTCTAATCGGCCTTCAAATAACCCAAAGTCGAGCTCTGTTAAGCGCTCGTCGATTTCGGGCACTGGGCCTATGCCAGCAATTAATATTTCTGCTGTTTCTCTTGCTCTTAACAGCGGCGAGCACAAAACCTGCCCAAAAACGATCTTCTGCGATCTAATAAGAGCAGCCAATTGGCTAGCTTGACCGCGACCGATGTCATTGATCGGAATATCTGTACGAGACTGCCATCGTCTTGCTATATTCCAATCAGTCTTTCCATGACGAGCAAAATAGAGGGGCAATATATTATCTCCAGATAAAGCTTGATATCTCCATTTTCGTTTAATAGCCTTAAGCTCTAATATATCTTCGTTAAACGCTTATAGTGTAAGCCAAAAGTAATCAATTAATCCTAAGCAATAAAGACGCAAGAGTTGAACGACGGATGTCAATTAGGCACTTTACTTATATATCACTAGGAATATGATTTCCTAATTAACAAAAACAATACAATTAATGAATAAATTTCTCTTCATATTTCCAGGGCAAGGCGCCCAATACAAAGGTATCGGAAATGACATCTATAACGAATACACAATCGTTCGTGAAACCTACCAAGAAGCGGATGACGCACTAGATTTCTCTATTAGTAACATCTCATTCAATGATCCCAAAGATCAGTTAAATCAAACTCATTATACCCAACCTGCTCTACTAACACATTCTATTGCCTGTCTTCGTTTGTTCTCTGAACAAATAGGGCATGATTGTCGACCTAGTATTACAGCAGGCCATAGCCTTGGAGAATATTCATCACTAGTAACCGCCAATAGCATGGATTTCACAACTGCTATTAATCTTGTTGAAAAACGCGGTGAGCTGATGGGACTTTTTGGCAAAGGTGAAATGGAAGCACTGCCAATCGATCGGCATAAAGCCTCAGATTTGGCATTGCAACACTACTGTGGGGTTGCCGCGTGCAACCTACCAGAACAAACAGTAGTTGGTGGCCTTGCTGATGATCTTGATATGCTCGTTACCAAATTACAATTAGATTTACCAAAAAAGAAAACTACTCGACTTAAAACAGAAGGAGCCTTCCATACATATTTCATGATTGAAGCTGCGAACCACTTCCGGCCTATATTAGAATCAGCTGAAATTAGTCCGCCAACTATCGATGTAATCTCTAATTTGACGGGTAATGCCCATTCTAGAGATCCAGAAAAGATTCGCGCGCAATTATTTCTGCAGCTTTTCAATCCTGTGCTCTGGTATGAAAGCTTAGACCAAGCTAAACAATCAAATATCACAAACATTATTGAGTTTGGTGGCGGCATTGGGGGAGGAGACTCGGCTATCAATAAGAAGCCTAATTTAGCCAGTATAGTAAAGCGCTATACTAGAAACTTCGACAATCCTCCAAGATACCATTCAGTAATAAACCTACGTACCCTATATGCCACTATTGAAGAGCTTGCTCACTAATCTAACGAAACAAGCTTTTCCAAAAGATATGCAAAGTGTGGCACTAAGATATAGTAAAAAATCATAGTTAGAATGACGAATTCTGCGTTGCTTTATTGTGGTGTGGTATTCATCTGGGGTTCAACATGGTTTGCTATTCGTTTTCAAGTAGAGACTGTTGCTCCAGAACTATCTCTCGTCTACAGGTTTGGTATTGCAGCAATGCTGTTATTAGTATGGTGCAAAATCCGAGGCTTAAAGATGCCAACCGGACTTAAGAATCACGTGCTGTGTTTGATTCTAGGCATTAGCCTTTTTAGCTTCAACTATCTTTTCTTTTATCTCGCAGCGCTAAAACTCACTACTGGTCTTCTCGCGGTTATTTTCTCCACGATGACCGTGATGAATATACTTAATGGCGCTGTCATTCTTCGTCATTCACTCGACTTAAGAGTCACTCTTGGCGCGGTTTTCGGCCTTGCCGGTATATGTCTCGTCTTCTTACCCGAATTAATATCTCTAGATCGCAGAGAAGGTGTAGTTTCGGCGGTATTGCTCTCTATTCTGGCTACCTACCTTGCATCATTAGGCAATATAACATCATCTTATAATCAAACATCTGGCATAGATGTGATACCAGGGAATGCGCTCGCCATGCTATATGGCACTTTCATCATGGCTCTTTATAGTTGGATCGCTCAAACCTCGATAAACTTTGATAGCAGCTTTCATTATATCGCTTCATTACTGTATTTAAGCTTATTCGGTTCAGCGTTAGCGTTTACATGGTATTTAACCTTAATTGGCCGTATTGGTCCCGAACGAGCAGCCTATGCAACTGTGCTGATGCCTGTTGTTGCTCTAGTTATTTCAACCCTTTTCGAAGACTACCAGTGGTCTATTCTTGGAGCAGTTGGAGTAGCATTAGTAATAACTGGAAACATTATTGTCTTAACAGGCCAGCGACAACTACCCCAACATTCCTGATGAGTCTAGAATCACCTATGTCCTTAACTGCTTAGGCGGTCTAACGTAATGCAGCCAGCCAACCATTATTATAGTCAGAAAAATAACGGGAAGCAGGGACAAGTTTAGTGTAAACCAGCCAACTGATTGATGTAGAACCCCAGATGAAAGTGCAGTAATAGCAACTGTCCCAAAAACTAAAACATCGTTCAATCCCTGTGTTTTTGCTTTCTCAGCCGGGTGGTACGACTCGAGAACTAACGTCGTTCCTCCAATAAACAAAAAATTCCATCCGACACCCAATAAGACCAATGACATCCAAAAATGGACAATAGTTTCCCCATGCATGTTTACGAGTATACAAATGGCTAATAGCAAAGCGCCCAAGAACATTATTTTCGTAACTCCATACCTCTGAATGAGATGACCAGTAAAAAATGAAGGTGCGTACATACCCAGCATATGCCCCTGAAAGACAAACGTTGTCTGAGAAAAACTATAGCCACATGTGGCCATAGCTAATGGAGTAGAGGTCATGACCAAATTCATAACGCCATACGCTGACACTGCACCGAGCGCGGCTACAATAAAAACCGGTTGTAGTGCAATACGCATTAGCAATCGGCCTTTTTCATCACGCTGCTCAGCTTTTAGCTTAGGTATGCGAAGAAAACTTACCAAAATTAGAGACAAAAGATACAAGCCGACAAGACATATATAACTTCCCGCGAAAGGATGCGCTATTAGTGAGTCCTTCGACCAGTTAGCGAGAGTAGGACCAATTAAAGCCGCAATCACGCCTCCCGCAATGACCAGAGAAATTGCTCTGGCACGGTAAATTTCGCCTGCAACATCAGCTGCGGCAAATCTGTAGAACTGACCGAACCCATTAAAACAACCGATAAACAAAGCGCCCAAACAAAATAGTCCAAACTCTCTCTCAATGACTGCAAACGCAGACATAATAGCCCCTAGTAAACCAAAAGTGAGGCCAAACGAGAATCCTGCCCGCCTTCCGACCTGCCTCATCAATAACGATGCTGGGAAAGCACATATCAAACTTCCCAGAAACATAAATGCGAGTGGTACAGTCGCCCAGATCGGTTTCGGAGCTAGTATTACTCCAACTAACGCTGATGTAGTAATAACTAGTGAGGTTGCCGACAACATCAACGCCAAACAAATTGCCAGTAAAAAGACGTTTCTACGTGTTAAAGGGTCATCAAACATTCGTCAGTAAAGTCGCTAAACATCAGGTAATTCTCGCATACTTATCAACATTAGTGACTGAAAGCAGATCGGTTATGCCTAAGATAGATTATTTCGACACCACCAGAAGTCTTCTTGCAACTCTAATTGAAGTACCGTGACCACAAAATAAACTCGCAGCTGTAATAAATTAAATGAACTAATACTTCCATAAGTTTGTAACACCAGGAGTTTGCTACACAACTGTCTTGGATGACATATTCAGCTGATACAACACAATAAATATGGTCGGAAATCCTAGCTTCCGTTTACGTAAACGTCAATTATAAGTATAATAACTAGCTGATTTTATAAGAAAACCTAGGCTACACTAAGTCCAGTTGATGACTGATACTTACAAGATATCTGAGCTAGCTCGAGAATTTGGTATAACGACCCGCACAATCCGATTCTACGAAGATGAAGGATTGTTGCAGCCGAAACGAAATAGGCAACAACGAATCTATTCTCGAAGAGACTATATACGTCTACAATTGATCTTAAGAGGCAAGCGCTTAGGCCTATCATTGAGCGAAATCGGAGAGATTATTGAACTTTACGACTCTGATGAGGGGGAAACAGTCCAATTGGAAAATTTCTTACAGAGCATTCAAGAAAGAAAGCATGTGCTTAAACAGCAGCGTGAAGATATTGATGCGACTCTCATAGAGCTGCAACGCATTGAACGTCGCTGTCGACATCGACTAAAAGCACTTTCATGAAGACACAAAGATTGTATTCAATCTAGTGAGGCTAACTTGACATCGCCACCAAATACCGGAAGTGGGGTTAGACTGTTTGTAACTCTAGCATCTCTCATTGTAATAACCGCTGGTTTAAAGGCTGCAAGCGCCATAGTGGTTCCTCTCCTTGTGGCGCTTTTCCTTTCAATGCTTGCCACTCCATTGATGTTTTGGTTGCGAAATCACAAAGTACCAACAGGGGTGTCGGTTGGACTAATTCTAATTCTGTTGATCGGTGTTATCTCAGTAGTGGGTTCGCTGATTGGCTCATCAATTAATGAGCTCAGCGGCTCTCTACCAACTTATGAAGCAAAACTAAATGAATCTATTGCTTCTGGATTTACTGTACTTAGCGATCAAGGAATTACCGTGCCTGAATCTGGGATTATCGAGTGGGTCGATCCGCAAGCTGCAGCACAATTTTTTGGTCGTCTATTGAGTGGCTTTGGCGGAATTTTGTCGGACAGTCTTTTAATCATTTTCATGGTGTTATTTATTCTATTAGAAGCCAGTATCATACCAGCTAAACTAAAATATATTCTTCCTGAGCCTGAGAAGACTATAGAAAATTTTTCGGGCTTTCTTAGCGCTCTAAAAAGTTACTTGGTGATCAAAACCTTTGTCAGCCTTCTCACCGGAATATTAGTTAGTATTTGGCTAACGGTGCTAGGCGTGGAATTTGCTCTAATGTGGGGCGCAATCGCTTTTTTCCTTAACTTTGTTCCTTATGTGGGCTCTCTTATTGCTGCTGTACCTGTAGTTGTTCTTGGCATTTTGGACTTAGGTATGACGCATGCATTACTTATTGCTGGAGGTTATCTTTTTATTAATCTATTGGTTGGAAATGTTTTAGAGCCTAGATTTATGGGCCGTGGACTCGGTTTATCAACTCTCGTTGTGTTTCTCTCATTAGTGTTCTGGGGCTGGGTGTTTGGTCCGGTTGGTATGTTTCTCTCAGTACCGCTAACAATGCTAGTTAAGATTGCCCTAGAACATGATTCTAGAAGTCGCTGGCTAGCTATCTTGCTGAGCGCTGATGTGCCGAAGAAGACGGATAGTTGAAAAATTTCGAAACCCACTCGATGAGTTCTGATAATCTTTATCTGTTGTCGCCGCTTACTGCACTATCGCCACTAGATGGCCGATATGCGGAAAAAACAAATGCTCTGAGAGAAATTTTTAGTGAATTCGGGTTAATTCATCGTCGAATACGAATTGAGATTGCGTGGCTAGAGCAACTTTCTAGTCAATCCAATATACAAGAAGTTGCGTCTCTGACGACTAATGCAACTCGATATCTCCATGAGATCTACGAAAATTTCTCACTGGAGGACGCGCAATATATTAAGGAAATAGAGTTAACGACTAACCATGATGTTAAGGCGGTGGAATATTACTTAAAGGAGCGACTAAACAAAAATAAAGAGCTTTCAAGAGTATCGGAATTTGTTCATTTTGCTTGCACTTCCGAAGACATCAATAATCTTGCTTATGCTCTTATGCTAAACGATGCGCGTAATATTGTTTTGATTCCAGCAGTTCGAGAGATTAAGGATGCACTGCGTGGCTTTGCCATGCGATATGCAGATCAGCCGATGCTAGCACGCACGCATGGTCAACCTGCAAGTCCAACAACTGTTGGCAAAGAGTTTGGTAATTTTGCAGCGAGACTTCGAACAGTGATCGAATCTATAGAAGATCTCACCATCCCAGGTAAATTCAACGGAGCAGTGGGTAATTTTAATGCGCACTATATAGCATATCCTGAAATTGACTGGCCTACCATTTCTAAAGATTTTGTTGAAGCACTGGGCCTCAATTATCAATCTATGACTACTCAGATAGAGCCTCACGATGGTATTGCCCAGTTTTGCCATGAACTAATCCGACTTAACAACATACTGCTAGATCTCGATCGCGATCTCTGGGGTTATATAGCTCTAGGTTATTTTGATCAACAACTTGTCGATGATGAAATCGGATCCAGCACAATGCCGCATAAAATAAATCCTATTGATTTCGAAAATTCAGAAGGGAATATAGGCTTAGCAAATGCACTACTTGGTCACTTAGCTGAGAAACTTCCAATAAGCAGATGGCAAAGAGATCTTAGCGACTCTACGGCGATGCGTAGTCTTGGCGTTGGACTTGGATATAGCCTGATTGCCTGGCGCGCCACATCACAGGGCCTATCCAAGTTACAGCTAAACTCATCTTTATTAAATCACGAGCTTGAAGAGTCGTGGATTATTTTAGCCGAAGCTATACAAACGGTGATGCGACGCTATGGTATAACAGATGCATACGAGCAGTTGAAAGTTCTGACTCGAGGACAAAACACAGTTACAAAAGAAAGCATGCAATCTTTTATCCGGCAGTTACCTATCCCCCATGATGCGCGTAAAAGATTGATCAACCTCACACCTCACCTTTATACTGGAAACGCTGCTAAGGCTGCGAAAACCCTAGACCCATAAACTAGTATAAGACAGCTAATGTTACTAATGGCATGCCGATAGGTGAGACACGTCTTTCCAAAGTTATGGCTGAACGCGGTATGTGTTCTCGTCGAGAAGCGGACGAGCTCATTAGAAATGGTTTGGTCCAAGTAAATGGTGAAATAGCTTCGCAACTCGGTATCCGGGTCAAGTCGAACGCGATAATCACGATACATCCGAAAGCAGTTCTAGCACGAGAAGCTCTTACAACTGTTCTGTTGAATAAACCGCCAGGTTATGTTTCTGGTCAACCAGAAAAGAGTTATATCGATGCTAAAGAATTAGTTCGTGCAAAAAATTATCATGGCACTTTAAATAATATTGATAGGTGCGTACCTCATAAGAAAAAATTACACATCGCGGGTCGTTTGGATATTGATTCGAGCGGTCTATTAGTTCTAACGCAAAACGGAGCTATAGCTCGACGTTTGATACACCCAGATCACCCTACCGATAAAGAATACATAGTCCGTGTTTCAGGAACAATTACAACTACCGTAATTGATATTTTGAGTGACGGATTGAGTCTGGATGGTAAAAGGTTAAGAAAAGTTGAAGTATCGCAAGTTAGCAAAGACCAATTACGAATGATTTTGAGAGAAGGACGAAACCGACAAATCCGGCGTATGTGCGAGCAAGCTGGACTCAAGGTGGTGGGACTAGTCAGAACCCGAATCGGTAATGTGCACCTAGGCAATCTACCCCGTGGTAAATGGCGATTTATGCTAAATAATGAAAACTTCTAGTATTTACAGAATCTATTCACAGAAAGAAAAATGGAGTATCAGACCTTTCATAAGGCCATAAATCACAATACAATATTGTTGCATGTCTATACTTTCCATATTTCTAATGTCACTAGGTATTGTTGTCTGCGTCGCGATCTTTTGGCTGGCATGGAAAATCGTATGGAAGGATTCTGATGATGACCCGCATGTTAAATGATAATGACTGAAATACTTCACAAAGAAAGCTATAAGCCTTAACTAACGAAAATGCGATTCGCAATTATCACACTCCTAATTGTCTCCCTAGTTGGCTGCGTATACCCTTTACTTAGTAGAGCTTCAGAACTAGATCTGTGTATAACTGAACCCGTGGAATATTACCCACTTTGGTTATCGCATGAGAATAAACTGTCATGCCCAAATTTGTTATAGCTCTACTAGCCATTGCACTTGGTTTAACGCTCTACACAATTAGCCACGATTTACGATGGATCTATGGTGGCTTTAGTGCTAGTGCCGTACCATTCCTATGCGCGTTAATCTGGAAAGAGCGTATCTCGTTTCGTCATTTCTCAAGAAGACGACGATAGTTGAGTATCAGTTGGTTACATATCTATTGGTTTAACTACAATTACAAAAATTCCTAGAAGTGACCAGTTAGCATCAACTTGGAATAGTGAAAAGCTGGCGCAATAAATGGACTATTTAATACTTATATTGCTGTTCTTATCATTTATGTTGCTTATTGCTATCCACTCCGATTTCATTCCATGGTTCAACGACTATCGCCGACTAATTTCTCATATATTTCCTCAGTTGCTTCACATAAACAGCCCAACAAAGATAGCACTAACTTTGTCATGCCTAATTATATTTGTTGGAATTCTAGGTCGAACCTACACAACTAATGATAGCTGGATCGTTAATGCGATTATGTTTTCGCTTATCCCGCCGTTAATTCGTTGGACTAAGTGGCGGATGGCAAGAAAGAAGAAATCGTAGCTAAAGCCCACCAGGCGCTATCACCATCTCGGACAACTCTGCAACATCACTGCGCACCACCCCAAAACTAACTAGTTCGTAGTAGACGACAGTCGGAGAACAACTACTAGATGTAGCGCAAAATAACGCCATAACCGGCAAGAACAACTACTTACATGACAAAAATGCCAATTAACCCAATAACAAATATAGATACTCCAATAATAGCTACTACAATGCCAACGCCTTGGCCTTCGGTCAAACCGCTCTCGCTTTGTTTCTGATCCATGATATGTAGTTCCATAATATTTCAAATAACATGCCCCAATTATATCGGAGAAATCCACACTATGTGTGTAAGATTGTCAATGAATTAGGCTATCCTACCATTGGCTGCGCTAGGATCCAGAGACTTAACATAGTATAGATAACCATCAGGATAATCATAGGAATCTGACCCCAGAAAACAACTCTTTTATCGTGAAAAATGCGCTTGGCTGCAATATGCGCTATATATACAGAAAAAACATGGCCAAATACTACCGTAGCGACAGCTATATACCACGCAGTCTTCGCATCTAGAACCCCAATATTGACGTTATAGTCTGCAGTGTTAAACAGATTCCAGCCCAAACCTAGTGGATCGGAAATTAAGGGAACAACGTATTGCCCTGTAATCAAAAGAAACGACAAATAGTGCGCAAGATGATATGCGATGGCAATCGGTACTAACGTCAACACAAACGAACAGGCGATATCACTTGGATGCTTTATCGCTAGCTTATCTAAACCGCCTGCAGCCAGGATTGCGGCGCGTAACATCAACCAACAGACGCTTAAATAGGCAAGGCAAAAAATAGTTGGGAAAAGTATAAAAGCGATGTGCCCAACAGCAATAATCTCACCATCAAGGGTGCGATCAAGAATGCCAAACCAAAATGGCGTCTCAAGGAACCCGTCAAATGTTACAGATGAAAGAAGAATTAGAACAAAGACCATCATTGATAGTGGTACACGCTCCACTTCTAACAGACCAACAGCTGGAATTCTGAGATTAAGCTCGATCTGCTTAGGATGCGCATGCGTGATACACATAGGCCCATTAACACAATCTTCAATGCTAAATCGGCAAATTTGTAGATTACAATTACTGGAACGATGATTCCGCTTCACTCTGATTTCAAGAGGAGAAAATCTACTAAATATGCTGAAAACTAGAGTAAATGGATCAGCATGCTGTAACCAGGTATTAGGACTGAAGATATACATCCCAAGCAAGGTACAAATTCCATATAGCGTTACTATAATTGCTAAACTAAACGGCTCACTACCACCACCCCACAATAACTCAGCCCAGAAAAATCCTATTAGCCCAAGAACTGCTGGCCACATAGAAAAACTCTCGGGATACGGTATATTTAACCCAAACCTATGCACTTGGAACGCCTTAATCGTAAATCGCTGAATCCAAACAAAAAGCATTAGAAAAGGATTAATCAGGGCCCAAAGATCGCCGACTAAGGCACAGATAAAAACAATTCCAACCCACCATATCACCCATACTAAAACAGGGCTTATATTCTGATACGGGTTAGAGCTCCCAAAAAAACCAGAAACTAAAATAGTAACTAAGATAGAGACAGACAACAGTCTAATTAACAACAAGATAGATGGATGGCTGCTTATCCTAATTATTCTCCATCTATATAAGTTAACTCGTGGAAACGGTTGTAATCCTGAATGACTACGCGTAAAAACTGACGCAAGAATGAACGTCAACAAAATAGTTAAGCCTGCACCAATAACCCATATTGATAACGGAACCGGTAAATCATACCGCTGACCAAAACCATGCGCCGCTGCTAAGTCTCCATGTAATCCTACTGCCAACAGAACAATTAAGGGTTTTAGCCAAATTCTATTCAGGACAATCACGATTACTAATGCCCCATGGCAAGCTAGTCTGACATAGTACTGCTTCTTCAAGATCAATCATCTTTACTAATGCGTTATCTAGACTAGTAGACGTTAAGTTGGCACCAGTGAGTCTAGCATCTGTAAGATCTGCACCTACTAAAAACGCCCCCTGAAGTTTCGCGTTCCTGAGATCAGCTTTGCGTAGATTTGCAAAGAGCAGATAAGTCTCACGCATATCAGTAAATTGGAGATTTGCTTTTCGGAAATCGGCATTAATGAGCTTAGCCCTGCGTAGATCAGATCCAACTAGAGATGCTCCAAACAGTACGGCGTCTTTCAAATTCACCTCTATCAGCATAGCACGATTCAGCCTTACAGCAGTCATATCAGTACGAGCTAGATCCGCACCACTGAGGTCAGCTTCGTCAAAATCTGCTCCGCGAAGATCACAGCCACGACAACCACCTGTATTTAATAATAGTTCTATTCTAGATCGAAATTCAGCATCAGATTTCCTCCTATCGAGCTCCTGCCCACCCGGCCTAAAATGGACCGCGACATCAACGGTATGTGATGTGGAAAATTTAAGCTGGCCATCGGTTGAATAGGCAAGACTCGAAAATATCGCAGAGGCACATAAAATAGCAACGACCTGAGAACGAGCGTTCAAGAAAAGAATAGAAATGAAGTAGCCTGCCAATATACCAATAATGCTGTGCTGGGACACTCGTCCCAATTTTCCTTAGTTAGCGTCTAGAACACACAGAATCACTGAGACGCGGCGACCATATATTCAACAGCTGCCTTTACTTCATCATCACTAAGTGACGGATTACCGCCCTTAGCTGGCATCATGCCTTTACTGCCTTGATACCCATTGATAGCATGATCCATCACCACATCCATTCCGGCACTGACTCGTTCAAGCCATTCGTCAATGTCACCCACTCTAGGAGCGCCAGCAATTCCTGCGCCGTGGCAAGCAACGCATCCTGCGTTGTAGATTGACTCTCCATCGATAGATGAAACTTCAACAGATACTGATTGTTCAGCAGACGACTCCACTGCCTCTTCAATGTCATTTTCCACTACCGATTCAACTTTAATCCGACCTACAGCTTCAACTCGATGCTCAGTACCCGAACCACCACCTAGTAGAATACTTCGCTGCTGATCTGCACGTCCCGGTGTATCCAGATGCCACTCTACAAAAACTACGATCACGAGTACAAAAAACAGAGAAACAATGGTTAGAAAACTTTTCATAGCATAATTGTCAAGTTATAGAATTAGTTCTTATATCACAAAGAAAATCCGGCGATAGTTAATATTCAGTGATGTGCTTCTACCACAAAATCATTTGGACTCAAAAAGATATCCCTTGCAAACCAAGTGTAGTCAGCTTCTAATGCACCGATTCCAACAAACACGATGAGCACTAGAGGCGGCACTATTACTGCATAAACCAATGCAAATCTTTCCCAAACCATATGCATAAACACAGCAACAATAAGTCCTGCCTTAAGTAGCATGAAAATGATAATTAAGAACCATCTTATATAGCCCTCAATCTGCATATAATCAACCATATAAGATGCTGCACTTAGTACGAATAAGAGGGCCCAAATCTTAAAATATACACCGAGGGGATGTTGTTGTCCTTCCGCTTGCGCCATGATATTTCCTACCAAAGATAAAAGAATGCGAATATAAAGACCCAGACTAAATCGACAAAATGCCAATAAAGTCCCATGGTCTCAACCATTTCGTACCTCTGCGGTTTGCCTGTCATAAACCCAGGGCGTTCATCATCCATATTACCGCGCAGTACTTTCACCGCAACTATAATCAGAAACAACACACCAATTGATACATGGGTGCCATGAAAACCCGTAATCATAAAAAACACCGCGCCAAACTGCGGCGCACCCAAGGGGTTACCCCACGGGCGAACACCCTCCTCTACAATTAGCTTAGTCCACTCAAACGCCTGCATACCAACAAAGGTTGCGCCTAACAATGCAGTTACCAATAACAAAATAAACGTAACTCGTCTGTTTTTCCGATAACCAAAATTCACGGCTAATGCCATCGTTCCGCTACTCGTAATCAGAACAAAGGTCATAATCGCAATCAGAATAAGTGGAATTTTATGGCCAAACATAGTGAGCGCGAATACCTCACTTGGATATGGCCACGGGTCTGTTGTAGACATACGCACCGTCATGTAAGCGATTAGAAAACAACTAAAAATAAAGGTATCACTGATGAGAAATATCCACATCATAGCTTTACCCCACGGAACGCGCTTAAACGCCCGCTGGTCAGAGGACCAGTCCGCGACGACCCCCGAAGTTCCCGGCAACAGATCTGTTGAGTCAGCAGTAGTTGCTTGCGCTGTTTGCGTCATATGTCTATGTTCTCCTTACGTCGCCAATAAGAGCCCGAAAAGTACCAACCAGACCAACAAAAGAAAATGCCAGTAAATCGCACACAACTCCAAGATCATTCGACTGAGAGCTATTTCCTTGGAACGATGTACACGACTAGTAGCTCGAACCCAGGCTACCAACCCTCCAAATAAATGCAGTGCATGCACGGTAGTTAGCATATAGAAAAAGCCGTTAGAAGGATTGGAATAAACAAAATATCCCAATTCTTGAAGCTGTTGCCATGCAAGCCACTGACCCACAAAAAATACTAGCGTGCAACCCCCTCCCACGTAGAGCCCTAATTTGACCCCTTCGGGATTTTCCCGTCGAGCGGACACTGAGGCCCATTGAAGGGCAATGCTACTAGCAATTAGTATTACTGTATTAAGCCACAACAATGCCGGAACTGGGATCGACTGCCAATCGGCATAACCCATTCGAATAAAATAAGCCGCAATGAAAAGCCCAAATAAAACGGATGCTATACACAGAAAAACACCGAGAGTAACTTTAGGGGTCGCCGCAGAAAAACCACGAGAACTTGGAACAAGACCTCGCTGTGCCACCCAAGGTTTAACTGATAATTGATCTCGAAAATTCATAAGAAACGTGTGGATTAATCTAACATTGACTAGCGCGCATCGCCAGTTTCTTGGCCCGCAGGTACATTTTGCGGAATAAAATCATCTTTAGCACCAGGAACACTGTAGTCGTATGCCCATCGATAAACAGAAGGCAGCTCCTTACCAAAATTGCCATGCGTGGGTGGAGTGGTCGAAGTTTGCCATTCTAACGTTGTAGCTCCCCAAGGGTTGTCGCCCGCTCGCTTACCTCTCGTCGTACTGACGGCCAAATTGTATAAAAACACTAATTGGACGCTCGCTACGACAATTGCAGCTATAGAAATACCCGCATTGAGCACCTGTGCTGACTCAGGGATCCAGTCTGGCAGACCGGTAGAGCCCTCGTTAGCATAGTAACGTCGTGGCACGCCCATTATGCCAAGGTAATGCATTGGATAATAAATACAATACAACCCGACAAATGTTACCCAAAAGTGAAACTTGCCCATTCCTTCATGCAGCATACGGCCCGTAATCTTTGGATACCAATGATATACGGCACCAAAAACTGCTAGCACAGGTGAAACCGCCATCACCATATGAAAATGAGCAACAACGAAATAAGTATCGGACAACGGCACATCAACAATTACGTTGCCAAGAAAAATTCCAGTTAGACCACCATTAATAAAGGTAAACACGAATCCAATTGCAAAGAGCATTGGGACGGTAAGTTTGATATTGCCCCTCCACAAAGTTAGCACCCAGTTATAGACTTTGATAGCTGTCGGTACAGCAATAATCAGGGTAGTGGTGGCAAAAAAGAAGCCAAAATATGGATTCATGCCACTAACATACATGTGGTGTGCCCAAACAATAAAACTCAATCCGCCTATAACCACTATGGCCCACACCATTAAGCGATAGCCGAATATATTTTTCCGTGCATGGACGCTTATGAGCTCAGAAATAATTCCAAACGCGGGCAGAGCAACAATATAAACCTCAGGATGTCCAAAAAACCAGAACAAGTGCTGAAACAGTACTGGACTGCCACCGGAGTAATCCAAAGTCTGCCCCATGGATACAATTGCTGGCATGAAAAAACTAGTTCCAATAACACTATCGAGTGTCATCATGATTGCCGCGACAAAAAGCGCTGGAAAAGCAAACAATGCCAAAACAGTTGCGGTGAATATCCCCCAAACTGTCAATGGCATCCGCATCAAAGTCATGCCGCGTGTTCTTGCCTGAAGCACTGTGACGACATAATTTAGTCCACCCATCGTAAAGCCGATCACGAAAAACGCGAGGGAAACCAACATTAGTAATATCCCCCAATCAGCACCAGGCGTTCCAGGCAATATTGTTTGCGGAGGGTAGAGCGTCCACCCAGCACCTGTTGGGCCACCTGGAACAAAAAAACTTGCGAGAAGAAGTATGACAGCGAACAGATAGATCCAGTAACTAATCATATTGACATATGGAAATACCATATCCCTAGCTCCCACCATGAGTGGAATTAGATAGTTGCCAAATCCTCCGAGAAATAAAGCTGTCAAGAGATAGATCACCATGATCATGCCATGCATAGTCACAAACTGGATATAAGCGTCAGGTGTGATAAAAGAAAAGACACCAGGAAATCCTAGCTGTAACCTCATTAGCACTGAAAGCACTAGAGCTATAAGGCCGACTGCCATAGCTGTCATGGAATATTGCAATGCAATAATCTTGGCGTCTTGGGAGAAAACATACTTCCCAAGCCAGGTTTTTGGATGATAGAGCTCCTCTTCTGCTACTTCTGCAGGTCGGACATAATCAACCGCATCATGAGCAACATCTGTTATAGCCATGGCAAGTCCTCTTCAGTTCTACTTACAATGCTCGTCTCAAGCATCAGTCCTTTTGCATATCACAAAAGAACATGTTGAAAAATTTGCAGGTCTTCATTTTATATGTTCGGACGTATGATCCTACAGTGAATTCAAATAGGCAATCAGGGCAGCAAGTTGGGCGTCGTCCAATTGGTAAGCCGGCATGATTGGCGGATAACCAGCCACAATCGTCGCATTGGGCGCGACGATAGACTCTACAAGGTAGGCATCATCCACAATTACAGCACTACCATCAGCTAGTTCTTCTGTTCTACCCGCTAACTCCTTCCAAGTAGGTCCGACTCCAGGACTGCCATCAATGCTGTGGCAGCCCATACAGCCTTGACTCTCTGCAATTTGTCTTCCCTGCTCTTCGGGTGACCCACTTACTGTAGCAACCTGAACCGTCTGAGTATCAGCAAAAGTCGGCTGCGTAGCAAGCCAAGCCCTAAAATCAGCTTCATCTTCCAAAACCATACGGCTCCGCATATTGTAATGCCCAGAGCCACATAGCTCCGCGCAAAGAACATCGTACGTTCCCGCCAGTGTTGGCGTGAACCAAAAATAAGTAATCATGCCAGGCACAAGATCCATCTTGGCCCGTATCTGCGGTACATAGAAATCGTGCAGCACATCCTTAGATCGCAGTAACACCTTAACGGGATCACCTAGGGGCAAATGAAATTCCGAGCCACTCACCAATACATCGTCCTGACCATTTGGATCATCAGGATTCATACCAAACGGATTTTTCGCATCGATGTGGCGAACATCAACCGTTCCCAAAATACCATCTTCTCCAGGATACCGATAGCTCCAAGACCACTGCTTGCCAACTGCTTCAACTAGGCTTGCTTCCTCAGGTACGTCGACATACTTCGCCCACACAAAAAGACCTGGCGCTAACATTGCCACCACCCCTACAGTTGTAAACGCCGTTAGCCACCACTCAAGACGCTTGTTCTCTGGCTCATACTCAGCACGACGATCCTTGCTATATCGGAAACGATATACGCAATAGGCAAGGAATAGATTAATCACCACAAATACAAACCCGCAAACGATAAACGTAATGGTCAACGTATCGTCGATAAATCCCCAATTCGACGCGATTGGTGTTAGATACCAGGGACTAAGGAAGTGAAAGAGAACTGAACCTATAACTAGCAGAACCAGGATGATTGCCAGTACCATACTTTTATTTCCTCAACAATTTCGAGCCAGCAGACAAGCTACTGTCTCCGTTAAGATATTATTGGCAGCCCTGCACAAATTATAGTAGCTGCCATCGCCACTAACCGGTTTGGCAATTCGAGAGATGCGCCTCTAACAGACTTCACAACATCTTAATCGCAACCACTTTAGCCCACATCATCCTCAACCACCCTCCCAATAACGAGTATTGTCCCATAGCAATTCGCTGACTTCAACATTCCAATCTTCCGCGAAGTAGGAGGCGCTTAGTAATGCACGCAACGGAATGGACTAATATATAGCCATCAAGAGCGTTAGAATATGCTCTACAGTTATAACATAATTACTATAACCACCTTTATTTACGACGTCAGGCGGTTAAAATAAAAGGGTTATGTATTCTTCATAAATTGCTATGGCCACTGAAATCACGCCTATTGCTGGCTCTTCGAGCCGATTTGCAGACTATATCCGCCTCCTGAAACCAAGGGTGATGTCACTCGTAGTCTTTACTGCGCTAGCTGGACTGCTGATGGCGCCTGGAGCTATTCACCCATTAGATGGCTTTATATCCATATGCGCAATAGCAATAGGTGCAGGGGCGGCAGGGGCCATAAATATGTGGTATGACCGCGATATTGACGCAATGATGCGGCGAACACTAAATAGGCCACTGCCCGCTGGGCGCCTGCATCCCACAGAGGCGCTCCTCCTAGGCGTCACCCTCTCTTGTCTTTCCGTGTCCACACTTACACTAATATCAAACTATCTGTCGGGAATCCTACTCGCTGTAACCATCTTCTATTATGTTGTGCTCTATACAATATGGCTAAAGCGCAAAACTCCACAAAATGTTGTAATCGGTGGTGTGTCGGGCGCCCTACCTCCAGTAGTGGGTTGGACTGCTGTAACAGGATCTATTGACCTTGGTGCCATCCTCCTTTTCGCTATTATTTTCTTATGGACACCACCACACTCCTGGGCTCTAGCTCTTTTCCGACATGAGGATTACTCTGCTGCGGACATACCGATGCTACCCGTAGCGCAGGGACGTAAAGCAACAGGGCAACAAATCCTTTTCTACAGCCTGCTGTTAGTCATAGTGACACTAGCACCAATGCCGTTCGGCCTAGCAGGGGCATTTTATGAAGTAGCTGCGGTGGCGCTGGGTGTCGGATTCGCATTCTATGCGCTGCAATTATTTAGATCTCTTTCTAACAAAGATTCTGCGGAAACTGATGCGGAAACAGCAAAAAAATTGTTTAAGTACTCAATACGCTATTTGTTTCTCATATTTCTCTTTCTGCTAATAGATAGCTATCTCATTTAGGGCAGAACGATAAAAGCCCCGCCCTAAAGGGGCAGATTGCATTAGGTCATGTATTGCCTGGAATAGCAACAGCAAGCCCTTTCTTTACCACCGCTTCATGTTTTGTTGCCAGTCCATAAATGACCTCCCAAGTCGATGGTATACCATCGTTATCAGCTATCTGTTCATAGGCATCTACAAATTGCCTATATCTATTCCTGCCAGTGCAGCTGCGACGCCGATCATATCGCGCATTCGTGCCCCCTGTTCCGCGTAATTCAGCCACAAGCTGTGCTACATCCTTATGCTTTCTAACACATCTATCAACATCAAGAACGGGCTCAGAAAAGCCGGCTCTTATAAGGGCGTCACCTAGATCACGGATATCAATAAATTCGTGAACATGGGGAGAGTCATCAACTTGCTCCCAAAAGTGCCGTAACTCATGAAGAGTTCCCGGCCCTAGTGTAGAAAACAAGAAAATACCATCAAGCTCTAATATTCGACATACCTCAGGCAAGACATCATCAACATCACACCAATGAAGCAGCATGTTTGAAATAACAAGTGGGATAGATTCGTCTGCAAAAGCTAATTTCTCAGCTGTCGTGACTACATCATATATTTCTCCATCAATTTTAGGTGTTGAAGAAGCCATCTGCTTTGAAAAATCAGTGTTAATTACCGTAACAGCTGGAACCAAGGCTCTAAGTAACTCGCCGACGTGGCCTGTAGCCGAACCGAGATCAAGCGCGATCGTAGGAATAAGCCCAATCAGATTGAGTCGGTCAACAAGATCCGCGGCAGTGGTTTGCTGTAAACTAGAAGCAGATTTATAGGTCTCCGCCGCGCGTGAAAACTGGGCTAAAAGCTTGCTTTTATCGAGGCCATAGCTACCACCTGGTGTTGTCAGGCGATTTAAAGTCTTGTCCACACGATAAGAAACTTTCTGAAGATCAGAGATACTTGTTCAAAAGGGCTGGCCCCGACTCTTCGAGTCAGAGCCATGCTTCTAGTTTGAACTTTACTTACACGCGGAAGGAACATATTTAGCATCCATTGTGCCCACAGCGCACGTCCAAGAGATAGCACCACTTGAGCCTGACGGCGTTAATTTAAGCGTCGTACCGGCGACTGCACTATGGGCATCACCAGCTGACTTCATAGTTATTGTTGTGACTCCAGTGCCATCATCTGCAACACTTACACCCGCCACATACTTGCCCTTTATATTGCTGCTCGTCGCGATCCCAAGAGCAGAGTGGGCATTACCGGTACCTGAAGGAAAAGTGCCGTTTGAGTTGAAATATTCTGCCACAGCGATCTTGACGCCACTTACTAAGTTCATTGCCTCAGAAACCTGTGACCTGGCAACATAATTCTGATATTGTGGAATTGCAACGGCCGCCAGAATCCCGATGATAGCTACAACAATCATTAATTCAATTAAAGTAAAGCCTAGCTGCTTATGGCGCATAAAACCTCCCCGAAATGAGCGAAAATTGCTAAGGGTGATGGTATGGTAACAGAACTCATCTGATATCGGCAGTAAAGAGTCGAACCAAATAACCGCATTAGACCCACCAATTTTTAGTTAGGGATTGTAATGCTAAGAACGCTATACTAATCGTCTAAAGTTAAATCTTATAACCCGATCAAATGAGCTGCTAGTATGATTAACACCCCCCAGCTTGGGATCTGAAAAGCTACAGAAAGAGAAACAAACACTAATCAGGTAATCAATTCTCGATATGACCAGACTTCGCGATAAGAAGCGAACCGTCTATAGTTGGCAAGGGAGAAATAGCGTGGGTGAGAAGCTTCGAGGTGATGCAGAAGCTACTAGTCCTAACTTATTACGCCAGGCGCTTCGAAGAAAAGGAATCAGAGCTATAAAGATTTCGAGAAAGTCTGCACCACTACTCCAAAAAAAGATAAAGACCCGCGATATTGCTGTAGCAAGCCGTCAAATGGCAACCATGCTTTCGGCTGGGATTCCCATTGCACAATCACTTGAAACCATTACTAAAACTACGCAACACTCCCGCCTTCAAGCCATATTTCAGGAATTGCAAACGGACGTGGAGGCAGGCACCAGTCTTAGTATTGCGCTAAGCAAGCACTTCAAAATCTTTAATTCCTTGTATGTCAGCATGGTGCAAGTCGGAGAAACCTCTGGAACCCTAGATCAATTGATGGAAAAAATTGCGGATCATATGGAAGAAGTTGAAGCTATCCGAAATAAGGTATCGTCAGCGATGTGGTACCCAGCTACTATTATTGCAGTCGGTATTATTGTCAGCGCACTAATACTGGTTTATGTGATTCCACAATTTGAGGATCTCTTTAGTGGATTTGGCGCCAATCTGCCAACGTTAACACTGATTATGATCGAATTATCTCGGATGGTGAGAAGTCTCGGCGTAGAATCTGTACTGATCACTATCTTCTCCCTTGCGCTTCTGACTTTTACCTACCGACGCTTTCCAAAGCTCCGATACATCTTTGAACATTTTATTTTGCGAATTCCAATTTTGGGGAAAATCTTACAAAAATCTATTGTTGCTCGCTTTTGTCGCACTCTCGCCACTCTTTTTGGAGCCGGCGTTCCTCTTGTTGAAGCCCTGCTTACGGTGGCAGATGCGATGGGAAACCGTGTCTATTTCGATGCTTGCGTTCGAATTCGAAAAGATGTTAGTGCTGGAAAACCTATGTCCACAGCTATGACTATGACTGGATTATTCCCGCCAATGATGCTCCAGCTGATCACAACGGGCGAGGAATCGGGAGAGATAGAGAATATGCTTAATAAATCAGCAGACTTCTATGAACGCGAGGTACACGAATCGGTCAACAACATGAGTAAATTAGTCGAACCATTAATGATGGCGATTCTAGGCGCAATTATTGGAACCCTGATCATTGCAATGTACTTACCTATCTTCCAAATGAGTTCAATTATCTAAACTCAATAATGATTACAACGACACCTCTATTGTGAATTTACTTTATATCTTAGCGGATTGTAATCAATGGTACCTTGCGCTAATCGCAGCATTTCTTGGAATTATTGTAGGTAGCTTTCTTAACGTAATGATCGTGAGGATACCCATTTACCTGGAGCACCAATATGGAATAAAAAGTAACGCTCAAACTAATAGGAATAAGCAGCCCCACGTTAAGTTATTTGATTTGTTGATCAGTCGATCTCGCTGCACATACTGCCATAAACAGTTAGCCTGGCATGAAAATATTCCAATAGTAAGCTACGTTTTACTGCATGGTAAATGTAGTAGATGCAAACAACCCATTTCAGTCCGCTATCCTTTGGTCGAACTGCTAACTTCTATATTAACAATCGTTACGACCCTGGTATTCGGGCTCTCGTTGACGACATCTGCAGCCCTGATAATGACATGGACGCTCCTCCTACTCGCCTTTATAGACATCGAAAAACAACTACTACCTGACAACTTGACTCAACCACTACTTTGGCTCGGTTTGCTGGTTAATGCTATGGCGGGTTTGACCAACCTTAAATCAGCGCTGTTTGGTGCCATTCTAGGCTACTTATCACTCTGGCTGGTTTACCATATATTTCGATTAGCTACAGGCAAGGAAGGTCTAGGATACGGTGATCTCAAATTATTAGCAGCTCTTGGCGCATGGCTTGGCTGGCAAATGGTCCCACTCATCATAGTGCTGGCAACCATTGTCGGATCAGTAGTGGGAATTTACAAGATTTTGCGTAAGAAAGCCGATCTTAGTAGTAAGCTGCCACTTGGGCCATTTCTTGCGATGGCGGGATGGATTGCGTTGATATGGGGCAAAGAGATAAATAGCCAGTATTCATCTATGGTGGGGATGTGAGTCAATCATATGCTTAACATTGCACTAACCGGCGGCATTGGTAGTGGCAAGAGTAGCGCTACTAAGTATTTTCGCAATCTCGGCATAACCGTTTTAGATGCCGACGAGTTTTCTCACGAGCTAACCTCTAAAGGAACATCGACGGTTCAGCTACTTGCAAAAACTTTTGGCGATCAAGTGCTAGCTCTAGATGGGAGCCTGAATCGGACTGTTATGCGTAAGTTGGCATTTCAAAACCACTCAAACAGAGCAAAGCTTGAATCTATTTTGCATCCAAAGATCCGCAAAAAAATGAAGGCCGCCGCAAAATCTGTTAACTCAAGGTACTGCGTGCATGCTATACCGCTGCTCATAGAAACTAATCAAACTAAAGATTTTGATAGAGTGCTAGTCATCGAGACTCCTCTATCTCTTCGGAAAGAAAGAATTGCGAAAAGAAGCAACATTCAACAAAGTCAAATTGATCAAATAATAGAAACTCAAGCATCAGATAATGAGCGCCGAAGCATAGCTGATGATCTAGTTGTAAATGATGGTACTATCGAGGAACTCTATCAAAAAATTGATGTCCTCCATCATAAATACCTGATGCTGGCAAATAGTGGAAGATAGGCAAATCGATACATCAACTTAAATTACATTCATTATTTAACTTCGGTAGTCGGCATTTATCCGAATGTAATCGTGTGTTAAATCACATGTCCATACTGTAGCTCGACTTTGACCTGCTCCAAGATCGATACCAAGTACTATATTGTCGCCACTGAGATAGCCAGTTAATACTGATTCGTCGTAGGTGGGCTCTCGCTGCCCCTCCCTTGCCACAATAACATCTCCAATTTCCACAGAGATCTTGGATGGATCAATACGGACTCCTGATTTGCCGATTGCCATAACTATGCGACCCCAATTGGCGTCTTCACCAGCTATAGCTGTCTTTACAAGAGGAGAATTGGCAATTGCCAATCCGGCTTTCCGGGCTGCGGTAGTGGAACTAGCGCCTCTCACTTCAATCGTAATAAGCTTACTTGCACCCTCACCATCGCGAATGATCTGGATGGCTAGCTCCTGAAGCAATCCATTAAGCGCTCGACGAAATTGAGTCAACGAATGGTCTTTAATTGAGTCCAAACAAGCATTTCCAGCCAGGCCGGTAGCTGCAATCAGAAGAGTATCATTGGTCGAAGTATCACCATCCACAGTAATGCTGTTAAATGATGAATCAGCACCTTTGCTAATCAATCTACTAAGCAAATTAGGCGCAATATTCGCATCGGTAAAAACAAATGCGAGCATCGTTGCCATATTTGGTGCAATCATACCAGACCCCTTAGCGATGCCTACAATCTTTATTCGTTGATCGCCAAGGTATAGAGTACGTGACGCGCCCTTTGGAAAAGTATCAGTGGTAAGGATTGAACGAGCTGCTGACTCCCATGTTGCTAAACCTAATTTCGTTTTCATCAATGGCAAGACCGAGCCAATTCGGTCCATTGGTAGTGGTTCTCCAATAACACCCGTTGACGCAATTAGAACTTCCTGCGGCTCACAATGCATCATGGCGCTAACTATCTTGGCTGATCGTTCAACATCGAACATACCCTGTTTCCCAGTAAAAGCGTTGGCATTGCCACTGTTGGCCAAGAGCGCTCTAGCGTACCCCTGGGTAACCACACCGCGACTCCACGATACAGATGCTGCTGCAGTGGAAGATGTAGTAAAAACGCCTGCTACACTAGTGCCTGGTGCAAATTCGACAAGCAGAAGATCATCACGATCACGATATGCAATATTTGCCGAGTCTGTTGCAATGCGTACCCCCTGAACCATTGGCAACTCCGGGAAGCTCTGCGGAGCTAAAGAAGAAGATTTCATATCAAGCATCCGAAGTTCATTGATATAGATCGCTCTATAGCTTTCCGTGGCAATGCTTGTATTTTTTGCCAGAACCACATGGGCACGACTCGTTACGTCCCACCTTGGGCCTAGCTCTTACAAATGGTTTAGCGGACTCATCTCCTGATATCACAGAACCCTTCTCAGAAGATGGATGGTTACCAATCAAGGCAGCCGAATCCGTATCGCGCATGGAGCTCGACTCTGGTGCAGAGACTGTATCGGGATGTAAATATTCTCGCCTACTCTGCTCTCGCGCTTTTCGCTCTTCCTCCATGGAGTTGATTTGTGACTCAGTCTGGATTTGTACTTTGGATAGCGTGGTAATTACATCGTGCTTGACCTTGTTAAGCATGGATGTGAACATCTCATAAGCTTCACGCTTATACTCCTGTTTCGGATTTTTCTGTGCATATCCACGAAGACCAATTCCTTGCCTTAGGTGGTCCATATTTGAAAGATGCTCTTTCCACTGCTCATCAAGAACACGCAACATAACCGCCTTTTCTAGATGACGAATAACGGATTCACCAACGTTATTGAGCTTATCCTGATATGCATCTACAATCTGCGATTCAATTTGGTTCCTTAAGCGCTCTTCATGTAATTCCTCGTCTGTATCAAGCCATTGATTAATTGGTATAGACATCCCAAATTCACTATTAAGCTCTTTTTCTAAAGAATCCACATCCCACTGCTCGGCCAAGCTGTCAGGAGGAATATGACGATCGATTACTTCATTCACAACGAGCGATCTTGTCGTCATAATAGTGTCTGAAATGTCATCAACCCCCATCAGACTGTTTCTTTCTTCATAAATTACCTTGCGTTGCTCATTTGCCACATCATCATACTCCAGAAGCTGCTTTCGAATGTCGAAATTCCTTCCTTCCACTTTCTTTTGTGCGTTTTCAATAGCTCGGGTAACCCATGGATGCTCAATGGCTTCACCACGCTCCATACCAAGTTTCCCCATCAAGCCAGATACTCGTTCAGAGCCAAAAATGCGCATTAGCCCATCCTCCATCGAGACATAAAATGCACTGGAACCTGGATCTCCCTGCCGACCACAACGGCCTCTTAATTGATTATCAACACGTCGCGATTCGTGGCGCTCTGTGCCTAAAACATGTAAACCACCAGCAGAAACAACAGTGTCATGTCGTTCTTGCCATCTATTTCTTATAGTAACTTCCTCCTCAGGCTCCGCCGACGTTGAGTCACTAATTTCTATTTCAACATTACCGCCTAAAACAATGTCAGTTCCTCGCCCGGCCATATTTGTAGCAATCGTGACAGCGCCTGGCCGCCCCGCTTGAGCAATAATATTTGCCTCACGCTCGTGATGCTTTGCATTTAAAACTTCATGATCAATTGATGCATTTCGCAACAGTTTTGAAAGAAACTCCGAAGTTTCAATTGATGCGGTGCCCACCAGCACTGGTTGTTGCCGATCAGTGCATGCTTTAACACCTTCTATTATCGCCTCAAATTTCTCCTCCTGTGTGCGATACACTAGATCAGCCTTATCATCACGAATCATTTCTCTATGAGTTGGCACTATTACTACCTCGAGCTGATAGATCTCCTGAAATTCAGCTGCTTCGGTATCCGCAGTACCTGTCATTCCGGATAATTTCTCATAAAGCCTAAATAAGTTCTGGAAGGTTATCGATGCAAGAGTCTGATTCTCTCGATTTATAGTAACACCTTCCTTGGCCTCTACTGCTTGATGCAAGCCTTCAGACCAGCGTCGGCCAGGCATCTGTCGACCAGTAAATTCGTCGATAATTACAATCTGATTATTTTGGACTATGTAGTCGACATCTTTCTGAAACAAAGCATGCGCCCTTAATCCAGCATATAAATGATGCAATAGCATGATGTTATCAACGTCGTATAGACCAGAATCTTCGGACAATAATTGCGCCTTCGACAGTAACTCCTCTGCGCGATCATGCCCCGATTCAGTCAAGAAGATTTGGCGCGATGTTTCGTCGAGTGAGAAATCTCCTGGACCATCTTCTTCATCTTGGCGCACTAATTGTGGAACCAATCTATTTATAGTTTCATATAATTCCGTGCTGTCGTCTGCCGGACCCGAGATAATGAGGGGTGTACGCGCTTCATCAATGAGAATCGAGTCAACTTCATCAATAATTGCGAAATCAAGACGCCTCTGAGTCTTATCCTCGGCGCTAAATGCCATATTGTCACGAAGATAATCGAAACCAAACTCATTATTGGTCCCATAAACAACATCACAGGAGTACGCTTCCCGCTTTATACGAGGCTCCTGTCCTGAGATTACCGTTCCTACCGTTAAGCCCAAAAACTTATAGATATTCCCCATCCAATCTGCATCGCGTGTAGCTAAATAATCATTAACCGTTACAACATGAACAGTCTTTCCACAAACAACATTTAGGTAAACCGGCAAAGTGGCTACTAAGGTTTTGCCCTCACCTGTCCTCATCTCTGCAATTTTGCCTTGGTGAAGGACCATACCACCCATCAATTGGACATCGAAATGTCTCATATTGAGCGTCCTTTTTGCAGCCTCTCTTACAACAGCGAAACTCTCTACCAGCAGTGAATTATCGGACTCGCCATCTGCCGCACGTTGACGAAATTCATTAGTCTTTAGCTTCAAATCTTCATCAGAAAGTGAGGCTATTTGTGGCTCTAGGTCATTAATCGAGCGCACTGTCTTCCCTAGAATCTTTAAGAGACGCTGATTGCGACTGCCAAATATTTTCTTTACAGTCGTAGAAAGCATTGTGGCACCGGTTCAAGATTTTGCTGATATGTCAATTTCTAGCCTCTGGCAGGGCTCCCTAAGGAAACCACTATCGGTGAAAATAAGTATTTTTTTGTGTGCTTGTCAAATTTAACGGTCAAAAGCAAACGTATATTATTCAATAGGGATATAATTTTATCATGGGTAATTCAACCTTCAGAGCATGGCATGGAATTCGAAGAAGCGGCCTCCATTCGGCGAAGCTATCTGAAAGAACCTCTGAGCCAATTAGCGATCAATTATGGCGAGAAATCTCAGGTGAAGTCGGTTCCCATAGCTACGTATTCTTAACAGGAAAACATGCCGTCATATATACGGAATCGCCGGTTTGGGCTTCTCTGGCATACCAAAAGCGAGAAACACTGTTAAAAACAATGCGCAAGAAAGGAATATCTATAGAGACGCTAAAGATTCGTAATCAACCAGCAATCGACAGTGATTTTAGTGATCTTTCCACCAATCATCCCATTCCGCTCTCAGAGGCAACATCAGCTCTACTCCAGGAAACCGCTGCGCAAACAACGAGTGGAGAACTACAGAAAGCCTTGCTTAGACTAAGTCGCTGTTTCTCTAAAACATGAATCTACCCTAAGTGGGAATCCAATCCTCAGCTTAACATTGATTTCGAATTTATCGGCCACGCCATACTGGCGATCTCTTTTCTAAAAAAGCCCGTGCACCCTCTAATTGATCATCGCTAGAATATAATTTATCAACAGATGCATATTTTCTCCCTGTAATCTTATTAAGACCATCCTGAAACTTTAGGTTCTCCGATTCTCGTAAAACTTCTTTTATAGCGGCATACACCAGTGGTGGACCAGCTGCGATTCTTTCGGCTAACTTAATAGTACGCTCTAATAGCTTATCATGTGGCGAAATCTCATTAACTAACCCCCAGCGCTTAGCTTCAGCCGAGTCCATCCAACGACCTGTTAAAAGTAAATCCATCGCAACATGGTAGGGAATCCGACGAGGAAGTTTTAGTGTTGCGGCATCTGCAATTGTCCCTGAGTTAATTTCCGGCAATGCAAAGGTTGCCTGCTCTGAAGCAACAATGATGTCTGCTGAGAGCGCTAGCTCAAAACCACCACCGCAACAAATACCGTTGACTGCGGCTAAAACTGGTTTATTTAAGTTAGGTAATTCCTGCAAGCCCCCAAAACCACCGATACCATAATCACTATCCACTGCCTCACCCTCAGCCGCAGCTTTCAAATCCCAACCAGCGGAAAAAAATTTATTACCAGCACCTGTAATTATTGCTACCCGCAGTGATGGATCATCTCTAAATTCAGCGAATATAGTGCCCATTAACCGACTAGTCTCAACATCAATAGCATTAGCTTTGGGCCTGTCTAGTGTTACAACAAGTAGATGACCATGCTGTTTGGTCCGAACTGGCATACTCATAATACAAGCTCCTATATATCTATCTGAATCTTTGGTTACCGTAAGGAAGGGAAATTGTATAAAACACTTCAGACAAATCAGTTAATACCATTTGATCTCAGCATCTCTCGGGCAATTATATAGCGCTGTATCTCACTAGTACCTTCCCAGATTCGTTCTACTCGTGCATCACGCCAAATTCGTTCAAGGGGAAGATCCGTCATTAACCCCATACCTCCATGAATCTGTATCGCCTCATCTGATACAAATGCAAGCATTTCTGTGCTACTGAGCTTAGCGATTGCATAATCTATATCCTGTGCAACTTGCTGATCGGTTTTCCATGCCGCCTTGAATGTCAATAACTCCGCGGCTTCCAATCGGACTTTCATATCAGCAAGTTTAAATCCTATACCCTGAAAACGACCAATCGATTGTCCGAATTGCTTGCGACTAGTGGCCCAATCAGTAGCAATCTCAAGTGCACGATACGCTCTGCCAAGACACATAGCCGCAACCTGCAACCGAGTTGCACCTAACCATTCGTTGGCTACCGCAAAACCTTCATGCTCTTCGCCAAGGAGCTGTGATTGCGGCACTCTGCAATTAATAAATTCCAATATAAAGTTATGATATCCGCGATGTGAAACACTCTGATATCCAGATCGGACCTCAAACCCAGGCGTGCCCATGTCTATTAGAAATGAGCTAATTTTCTTTCGCGAACCACGAGTTGATTGTTCCTCGCCAGTCGCGGCAAATAAAATGACAAAATCTGCAATATCAGCATGACTTATAAAATGTTTCGTACCATTTATCACAAAGTCAGTACCATCACGCTTTGCTGTACATTTCATTGACCTTAAGTCAGACCCCGCTTCTGGCTCCGTCATCGCCAAACAATCTATTTTCTCACCTGTTATAGTCGGTATTAGATACTGTTCTCGCTGATCGCCCACGCACGCCTGTAGAATGTTGCTTGGCCTCGCAACAAGGTATTGCAGTGCAAAATTCGCTCTACCCAATTCTCTTTCAAATAGCGAAAGAGAAACCGTATCCAAACCTCCACCACCTAATTCTTCCGGCATGTTCGCTGCATAAAATCCCTTATCTATTGACTTTCGGCGGATCTGCTCTGCAACTTCTGGTTGCACTTGATTTCTTGCTTCGACATCATCTTCGTGAGGATAAAGTTCTTTTGCAACAAAGGTCCGGGTGCTTTCTACCAAGATTCGCTGCTCATCAGTTAGATTAAATTTCATCTTGGGCTGCTCCTACTCTATCTTATTTGCTCTAGTTGAACTAGTTAGACCAAATGGGCAACAATAGCATCTACACTCCTCTGAAATATTTTCCAGCGCCCACTCCGTTCTCATGCAAAACCTTTAATATGTCCACTAACGCATCGTCTCTTATTTTTTCGATATCCTGAATACTTCTGCTGTCCATCTGCTCTTCACAACCAGCATGCATTTCATCGACTAGCTCTTTTGTAATAGACGGTGGAGGTATACGAGACCATGGAAATAATTCAGGATTAAAATGCTCCAGCATATGGCGCATACCACCGGGACCTCCTGCCAAGTGAAAAATCATGCATGTGCCCCACAACGCCCATCGTAGACCAGGCCCATAAGATATTGCTATGTCCAATTCTTCAGGAGTTGCAACACCCTCACTAACCAGATGCAGGGCCTCCCGCCATAACGCCTCTTGCAGGCGGTCAGATAAGAATCCAGGCACTTCTTTGCGGACTAATAACGGATGCATTCCAATTGATTTGTAAAAGCCGATGGCTTTTGTGACATTACTCTCGCTCGTCGCCGAGCCTCCTACCACTTCAACGAGTGGGAGAATATATACAGGATTAAATGGGTGGCCAACTACAACTCTCTCTGGATTTCGACATGATGATTGCAATTCACTGGGCAACAGACCCGAAGTGCTCGATGCGATTATCACATCGTGGCGAGCAACAAGATCGATGCGATGATGTAGATCCTTCTTTAGCTCTAACCGTTCTGGGGCGCTCTCCTGGATAAAGTCAGCCCGTTCTGCAATTGTCTCAACTGAATCCGCGATGCTCAAACGAGCTGTTGAGGCGTCAGGGGCCAATCCAATTCGCATCATGGTTGGCCAGACTTGGTCGACGGTGCTTCGAAGCTGCTTTAGCGATATAGGATTTGGATCCCAAACTAAAACATCCAATCCACGAGCAAGTGCCCGGACAGTCCAACCGGCACCAATAACCCCTGCGCCTATAATTCCGAATGTGTTTATGCGCTTCATTAAGCTCGTTCCGCCTTTTCCTTCAACAAGTTGTTGCTTGCCTAGAAATTTTCCCTAGACCCAATATGACACTTAAAGACGTAGTTGGTCCACTATAATTAGGAGCCCTAATTGTTATTAGGCAGGTCGATGGTACTAGGCGCTAGCACTCCATGCATCTAGGGACTAGAAGGGGTTTATATGGAGTCTACTGCAAGTGGTTGGAGAAAATTAATTGGCACACTTTGAATGTCATCATAAGAAACTAGCTCCCATGCATCATTCATTGCCTCTATCTTGCGCAACAGTCGATTATTCAGCTCATGCCCAGACTTGTATGCACTGAATGATCCTATAAGTGAGTGACCCAGCAGATATAGATCCCCGATGGCGTCAAGAATTTTATGCTTAACAAATTCATCACCATACCTCAGGCCATCTTCATTCAAAATATGGAAACGATCCATCACGATCGCATTATCCAGGCTACCACCCCTGGCTAAACCTGATTCCTGCAAAGACTCAACATCTTGTAAGAAGCCAAATGTCCTCGCCCGACTTACTTCCTTTAAATAGGAAGTTGTAGAAAAGTCAACGCATGCAGATTGTGATGACGACTGCAATATAGGATGCTCGAAGTCGATACTAAATTCAACTTTGAATCCTTCAAACGGTTCAAATCGCGCCCACTTATCTCCCTCACGAACCTCCACAGGACGAATGACCCGAAAGAAGTTTTTGGCAATACCCTGATCTTCAACGCCAGCAGATTGAATCAAAAACACAAAAGGTCCTGCGCTACCATCCATAATCGGAACCTCAGCCGAATCGATATCGACATATGCATTGTCAATTCCTAGACCAGCAAATGCCGACATTAGGTGCTCTACTGTAGATACACTGACACCATCATTTTCGAGAGTCGTTGACATCCGAGTATCACCGACATAACCGACTGATGCCGGTAACTCGACTACAGGATCAAGATCGACACGGCGAAAAACTATGCCGTTATTGGATGGTGCTGGCCTAAGCGCCATCAGCACTTTATCACCCGTATGCAAGCCCACCCCAGTGGCTCGGATAACATTCTTAAGAGTTCTTTGCGAGATCATCCAGTGTCTATATCTTCCAAGAACCAGTCCAAGGCCATGAGACCCAGATGTCCCCTAGCCACAGGCGATCCTACAGCATTTCCGGCATTTTTAACACCAAAATTACAATTTTTTTACCATATTTTTGACATAACTCCTGAAAATGCAAACAGTCCGCTGGTTATAACCAAGCAAAGCTAGATCAGTTACTACCAGGTCAGTCACTTTGACGTCGCAAAAATGCTGGAATATCAAGATAATCTAAATCTTCAGCAGCATTGGACGGCATGCTATTCGATAACGATTGACGAGGGCGACGACGGATTACAGTCGGCTGATCATAGTCAATTTCATCCTGCTGTTCCGAGCGACCTCCTTCGATCACCCGAACCTCAGGGAACGACTGACCATTTTTTATACCTGTAGCTACCATTGTAACCCTAAGATTGCCTTCCATTTCTGGATCTAAAACCGTGCCAATCACCACAGTTGCATCCTCTGAAGCGTACTCGCTTATAACTTCACCGACTTGAGCGAATTCATCTAGTTCCATATCTGGGCCGGCTGAAACGTTCACCAAAACGCCCTTAGCACCGTGAATGTCAACATCCTCCAGGAGTGGGCTAGATATAGCGGCGCGAACTGCCTCAACTGCGCGATCAGAACCATCAGCAGTTGCAGAACCCATCATGGCCATTCCCATTTCCGCCATAACAGTCCGCACATCTGCGAAATCCACATTAATTAGGCCGGGTCTCGTAATTAGCTCAGAAATGCCCTGAACTGCATTCAGCAAAACCTCATTAGCCGATGCAAAAGCATCGAGAAGCGTCACGCGTCCGCCCATAACATCGAAAATTTTCTCATTTGGTATGATTATCAGCGAGTCCACCAGCTGCCCTAATTCTCGGATTCCCTGATCTGCTGCATGAATACGTTTATTGCCCTCAAATGAGAACGGGCGTGTAACTACTGCTACCGTCAAAATACCCTTCTCCCTGGCTAATTGCGCTATCACAGGTGCAGCACCTGTCCCTGTACCACCACCCATTCCTGCTGTGATAAAAACCATGTCGGTATGATCGAGAACTTCAGAAATTTTGTCTCTGTCCTCCATAGCAGCCTGTCGGCCAATATCAGGATCCGCACCGGCTCCGAGACCTTTGGTGAGATTCTCACCCAACTGCAAGATCTTTGAAACATCCGAGCGATGCAACGCTTGTGCATCGGTGTTTGCATTCACAAATTCTACACCTTCTAAACTCGCTGAAAGCATATGATCGACGGCATTCCCACCTCCGCCACCTATTCCTATCACCTTGATTACTGCTGACTGCCCAGCCGTATCCGTGAGCTCAAACATTTTACGCCTCCCGTTACTGTGACTTTAGAACAAATTGGAATTAGATCGACTAACCTGATACGAATAGTCGACCACCAAAATCAATCGCTGATATTCACTCATACTTCCCCCTGTCACCAAATTCACCTCGAAACCAGTCTTTGATCCGCAAGATCAACTTTCGTCCCCCTGATAATCTCATACGAGAGATCGAAGGTTCTCGCCGCACCTGCTGTCCAAATCTAACTAGACCAAATGCAGTTGCATAAATTGGACTTCGTACTACTTCACTGAGGCCACCAACATATCGCGGTAGACCCAACCGAACTGGAATACCAAATACCTCTTCGGCTAACTCCGTCATTCCCTGCATCCGAGAAGTGCCACCAGTTAGTACAATACCTGCACCTAACATCTCCTCAAAACCACTATTGAATATCTCAGCCTGTATAAGTAGAAATAGCTCTTCCACTCGAGGTTCAATCACCTCGGCTATATTGGAAGGGGTAAGCGTCCTAGAATCCTGCTCTCCGACACTTGGCACATCGATTGGCTCGCTTTCGGTAACCAAACGAGAAAACGCAGACCCATATTGAGTCTTTAGCTCCTCCGCAGCTACGGTAGGCGTACGTAATGCAATCGCAATGTCTTTAGTTACCTGATCACCAGCAATGGGAATTACTGATGTGTGCCTAATAGATCCTTCTGCAAATATAGCAATGTCAGTGGTTCCACCGCCTATATCGATCAAACAAACACCGAGATCTTTTTCATCATCTTCTAGAACAGCTAGGCTGGAGGCTAAAGGTTCCAAGATAACTTCATCTGTCTCTAATCCACAACGGCGTATGCACTTAAGAATATTTTGAACAGCACTGACAGCACCGGTGATGATGTGCACCTTTGATTCCAAACGAATTCCACTCATGCCAATGGGCTCGCGAATACCTTGCTGACCATCAATAATGAAATCTTGCGGTAGTATATGAAGAACTTTTTGATCCGTTGGAATTGCTAATGCCCGGGCTGCTTCTATCACTCTCTCCACATCAGTATCACTAACTTCTTCTGTTCTTATAGCTACTACTCCATGTGAATTCAAACTATTAACGTGGGCGCCTGCGATCCCGGTATAAACAGACATTATTTGACAATCCGACGTGAGCTCAGCTTCCTCAATTGCGCTTTGAATTGATTCAACCGTAGATTCGATATTAGCAACAACACCCTTTTTTAGACCTTTGGACGGGCAGTGCCCGACTCCAATAACCTCAAGTTCATCTTCACCTCGGACCTCAGCAACCACTGCTAAGATTTTGGAGGTGCCAATATCAAGGCCTACAATTAAATTTTCTTTCTCTAAGCTTCGCATTATTGACCACTATCATTAAACGTTAAATTTGCCGAGTTCCAGCGTACCGCGAAGCCGCTTGGATATCTCAGATCAATAGATTCAATAGAACTGGATCTTTGCCATAGATCAGCCTGATAGGCATCAGCAAAATCTGCCAGCTTAGCTAGTGGTTCATGCCGGCCAACTATTAACGTGAATTCAAACTGCTCAAATCGAGCGGATTGAATCTTAAAGGTCCAGTCCCCAGAGCGGCTTAGATCCACTGCTGAAATTTCCAAGTCCAAAGACCATAATTTATCCATTCCCTGTAAATATGCATCCATAATGATTGAACGCTTTATCGAGGGGCCCGATAATTTGGGAGTCGAACTTACAACTCGGCCCGGCGGCAAGTTTAGCCATTGCTCACCACTGGACGGTTTATTAGCATCGCTTGGCAACCATTTAGCCATGCCTTCTGACTCGACAATAGAAATATGTAAAGTTCCCGGCCATACTCTGCGAATTGCAATCCTATAAACCCCAGGAATTTTTCTAAGCTCTTGCTCAATCACGTCGAGATTTACGCTAAAGAAATTACCATCTATACTGCGCCAAGCAGTACGCTCGACCAACCGCGGATCAACCCTATATTGAGTGCCCTCTAGCTGGATTTCCTGAATGATAAAAAATCCAGGCCGTAAAAGTTGATCAAGCAGAAGAACGATGCAAAATATGCTTATAAGAGTAGTCGCTGTGATTGTTGGTAATGACCAAAAATGATTAGCTCTATCTGACGACATGTTGTTTCTAACGTCTAGAGTAGACCATGTAGAGAAGCTTGATGTTATCCGAGATCGAGTCAAGCCAATCATTTGACACCCACTATACGAACTTCTAGTTGAAGATTAATTTGAAATTGCTTGCATACTTCGACCTGTATTATGCGTATCAGCTCTTCGATATCTGCAGCACTAGCATTACTCTCATTGATAATAAAGTTAGCATGTTTTGAAGAAACCATCGCACCTCCAACTCGCTGTCCTTTAAAGCCAGCTGATTCAATAAGTCGAGCTGCGTAGTCATTACCCGGATTTTGGAAAACTGAGCCTGCACTTGCACTGCCAATTGGCTGCTTCTCCAATCGAACATCTAGAATTTCGAGAACTTGGTTTCTAGTTGTTATAGATTCACTTGGGGAAAGATTAAACACTGCCCCCAAAAACCACTCATTTTTTCGGAGCTGTACGTTTCTGTAGCCGGTGCTAAAATCAATACGAGGTCTTTTTTCTACATCACCACACCTATTTACAATCTCAACTTCATTCACTAGATCCCAAGTCTCAGCGCCAAACGCGCCTGCATTCATCGCGAGAGCGCCCCCAACGGTGCCTGGTATACCAGCCATAAACTCAGCGCCAGACAATCCTGCCCGAGCAGTACGTCTTGCTAGCTTGGCACAAGCCACCCCTGCGCCCGCATAGACTTCATTATTTTGCCGAATCTCAAGCTTAGATAAACCGCCGTGAGTACAAATAACTGCACCCCTGAATCCGCCGTCGCGCACAAGCAAATTGCTACCTAGACCCATCCAATATATTGGTATCTCAATAGGCAGAATATTTAAGAATCTAGATAAATCTCTCTTATCACTAGGAACAAACCAGTAATCCACCGGACCACCAACACGCCAACTCGTGTGTCTAGACATCAATTCATTTAGCAGAACTGACCCCTGAATCATATCAAATGAAATTTCCGATTTAGTGGACAGACTACTCATCAGGACGAGCCCTCGCCGCCACCACCTAATAGAGAACATAAACTCCTTGATAGGCGACCTATGCTACCTGCCCCCATCGTTAAGAGAACGTCATTAGGTTTCATTAAATCTGGTAATATTTTCGGCAAATCAAATATATCTTCCAAATACGTAGCTTCGGATTCTCCTTGACTTTTGATAGCTTGGAATAATGCAGGTCCATCAGCACCTGATATAGGCTCTTCCCCAGCGGCATAAACCTGGCACAAAATCAACCGCTTTTCCTTGCCTAGAAGCTGAACAAAATCATCAAATAAGTCTTGTGTCCTGCTATAGCGATGAGGTTGAAAGACCACTAGCAGGTCTCTGTTTGGCCAGCATCCTCGTGCTGCATCGAGAGTTGCTTTGAGCTCTCTAGGGTGGTGTGCATAGTCATCGACTAAAATTACAGAAGAATCGCTACAAGGCAGATGACCTAATACCTCGAATCTTCGTCCGATCCCCTGAAACGTGGAAAGACTCTCTCTTATATCTTCTGCGGCAACACCAAGTTTGTCACAGATTGCGATAGCAGCTAAGGCATTCAGAACATTGTGGGTGCCTGGCAAAGACAAATCGATCTCTACTGGCACGCCTTCCGGTCGGTGAACCTCGAAATGCATTCTAGGTCCTACCTGTTGCACCTTCTTAGCGAAATAGTCAGCATTATCACTAAATCCATACGTAATAATGGGCTTACGTAATTGCCGTCGTAGCACACACACAACTGGATCATCTATACAAAGAACTGCAAGGCCATAAAATGGCAAGTTATTCAAGAAATCTAGAAAAACTTGTTTAAGTCGTTCGAAATCACCTCCATACGTAGACATGTGATCTTGATCAACATTTGTTACTACAGCTACTGAGGGATAGAGTCGCAAGAAAGATGCATCGCTCTCATCCGCTTCCGCAACAAGAAATTGCCCGCTTCCGAGTTGGGCATTACCTTGTACACTATTTAGAAGTCCACCAACTACAAATGTTGGATCAAATCCACCTGCCGCAAGAATATTTGCAATGAGGCTTGTTGTAGTTGTCTTGCCGTGGGTTCCAGCAACCGCAATACCCTGTCTAAACCGCATGAGTTCTCCGAGCATTTCAGCGCGAGGAATAATTGGAATGTTTTGGGCTTTTGCAGCGATAAGCTCTGGGTTGTCATCAGACACAGCCGTTGAAAAGACTACTACATCTGCAGCATTGAGATTTCCGGCCGAATGGCCAATCGATATCTCTGCGCCCTGGCTTCGTAGACGATCTAATGCTAAGGATTCAGTAATGTCGGATCCAGACACGCAATAACCCTGATCAAGCAGCACTGCTGCTATACCGCTCATACCGGAACCACCAATACCCACAAAGTGAATACGTTGAACAAATTCACGCACCTAACTTCTCCAGGCACACCTCTGCTACTCTTTCAGCAGCATCAGGACACGCCAAGGATCTAGCCTTCTCGGCAAGCTCCATCAGCCTTGATGGATTACCGAGTAGCTGCTTTAAGACATTGGCAAGGCTAACACTTGATAGATCGTCTTGTGAGATCAAATAAGCTGCACCGTGATGCACCAAAAAGTTGGCATTGCATGTTTGGTGATCATCTACAGCACTTGGAAATGGCACAAGTATGGCAGGCAATCCAGCGACTGTGATTTCAGCGATTGTCATAGCGCCAGAGCGACAAATTATAAGATCAGAATTTTGATAGGCGCCAGCAATATCATCAATGTAATCTACAACATCGGCCTTAACTCCAAATCCGTTATAACGCTGTTTAGTAATACTTTCCTTAGTCTGTCCTGACTGATGAAGAATGCTCGGTCTATCGACTATCGGTAACTGCGCAATAGCTTCTGGTACTGTGCTATTAAAAATTTCTGCTCCTTGCGAACCACCTATGACCAGTAATCGTAATGGCGTATATTTTCCAAGATCACGTTTTGATGGTAGGTCGGTAGCGACAATCGCTGAGCGAACAGGATTGCCCACCCATTCAGCACAACGACCTAAACCAGGTGTATCTGGGAAACCGGTTAGCACATTTGTCGACAATAATGATAGCAAGCGATTGGTTAATCCAGCTCTCGCATTTGCCTCGTGGATTACCAATGGTAATCTCGCTAAGAACCCAGCTAGAGCTCCAGGACCAGCAACATAGCCACCCATACCTAAGAGAACATCTGGACGATGTCTTCGAATGATGAGGAGAGCTTGCCAGAAGCCAATCAAAGCTAACAACAGAGCTCCAATTGAACGCAGTAAGCCTTTGCCGCGAACCCCTTTAACATTTATCCACTCCAAAACTATATTTTTATGTGACACTAGTTCCGATTCCAGTCCAATACGAGTACCAAGCCATACCACTTTCACACCCTCAGCCAAAAGACATGAAGAAACCGCCAGTGCCGGATAAATATGACCTCCTGTGCCTCCTGCCATTATTAATACTGTCTTCACTTGCGGACGAGCCTGTTTGAATCTCGATGATTGCGATCAATAGAAAATAACAAACCAATAGCAAAGCAAGTCGCAACCATACTGCTACCACCTGAACTCATTAGTGGAATATTTATTCCCTTGGTCGGCACTACACCGAAGTTAACGCCCAAGTGGATCATGGTTTGAACTGCTAATAACAATCCAATTCCTTGGCATATGCGAGCTCCAAACAGATCACCAGAGACCAATGAACGACGCGCGATTCGGAAAATCTGCCACAATAGAACCGCATAAAGAAGGATCAATAAACAAATACCAAGAAAACCTAATTCCTCAGCTATTACGGCAACAAGAAAGTCATTATTGGCATGTGGAATATAGAATAACTTCTGGACACTAGAGCCAAGACCAACCCCGAACCATTCTCCGCTACCAATAGCGATAAGTGCCTGCGACAATTGATAGCCACAACCTAGTGCATTTTCAAACGGATTCTGGAAACATAAGAGACGTTCCATGCGCTCCGGGTTAAGTCGTACTAAAACGACTAATACAACAACCGCGCTGATGAGCGCGCCACTAAGATGATACAGTCTTACCCCCGATAGAAACATCATGCCTAGTGCTACGAACAATACGACCGCTGTTGAGCCAAAGTCTGGCTCTAGGAGTAGCAGCACACCAATGATACTAATTGGAATAGCTGGCTTGATGATGCCGCCAATAAATGATCTGACCTCTACACTGCGTCCTGTGTAATAGTCTGCTAAATAAAGGATCACTAAAACTTTTACTATTTCAGATGGCTGAATTCCTATTGATCCAACCTGGAACCATCGTCTACTACCATTAATTTTTTCTGCCAATCCAGGTATAACTAAAATCGCTAGCAGCAGAATACCTACAAAGAACAATCCGCGATTAATTCGGCGCCAAGAATTGATATCGATAGACGCAACTAAAACCATTACTGAAATACCCACCACAACACTAACTATATGTTTTGCGATTCGTAATAGCGTCTCCAATGAAGAATATGACTCTCCCACAAGTACGCTTTGGACCCCAACAGATGCTGAAAAAACCATTACCACTCCAGTGGTAATAAGAATTCCAACTACACTAGCTAAGGTCACGTCAAACCTTGAACTGGAATCGAGCCCCGGCATTAAAGTAATTTTGTTCCTCAGCATTGCATATCCAACACTATTTCCTTAAAAGCATCTCCCCGATGCTCAAAACTATCGAACATGTCGAAACTTGCGCATGCTGGGGAAAATAAAACAGCATCGCCTGGTTGTGCGAAAGAAGAGGCGAGAGCAGTAGCCTCCTGCAATGTCGTCACCTTAGTAACAGGTATATAACTAGGCAAGGCGCGACTTATCTGTTCTCGATCCTCACCGTAAAGTACAACTTGCCTCGCAAAACGCCGGACAGCTTTTTCAAGTGGAGCAAAATCTGCCTGCTTAGCCTGGCCGCCGGCTATTAGAATAACCGGACAATGCATACCTTCAAGAGCGGCAACCGTCGCCCCAACATTGGTACCTTTAGAGTCATTTATCCAAGCAACACCGCGATAATTTCGTATTAATTCACACCGGTGGGGTAATCCCTTAAACTCACGAAGAGCTTGTAATTTTTCAGACCGATTATTTGAAGAAACTGTGCTTGCAATTGCAAAAGCCGCAAGCGCATTGGCAACATTATGGCGACCCTCAATTCTTAGATCTTTTGCTGGCAACAAATAATCGCTTCCCCAAACTAACCAGTCGGCGGAATTACGCTTCAATACTCCCAGTTCTACATCTGACGATGGATTGGTTAGTCCAAATGTTAGGACGTTAGATTCATTGACCTCATTAATCAGACTCGATAAAGCAGGATCATCACGATTAATAATTAGAGTGGTAGCTCCTTGTGCAATACTAGTTTTGGCGTTTAAATATGATTCAAAATTATCATAACGATCCATATGGTCTGGAGAAACATTGAGGAGCACTCCGACTTCAAGGGAAATAGTAGAAACGGATTCAAGCTGGAAACTAGAAAGTTCCAATAGGTAAAAACTAGGCTCATCTTCAGCGAGCAAATCTAATGCTGGCTTGCCAATGTTACCTCCAGTTAGAACTGAAATATTTGTAGCAACTAGTAATTTTTCTGCTAATGTTGTGACAGTGCTCTTACCATTAGAGCCAGTGATGCCTATGATTGGACGATTAGCAACGCGGCAGAACAGCTCAATGTCACCTATGATCTCAATACCGATATCACGCGCACTTTGAATTGCAGGTTCTGACAGAGATACGCCAGGGCTTACTACTAGCACTTCGGTATCAACAAAATGTCCTCTTTCAAAAGATCCAAAAATTTGTCTTATATTAGGTTTTTCATTTGATAGACGATCTGCAAATGGTGGATGTCTTCTTGTGTCAAATACCGCCACCTCAATACCTAGATTGTCCAAGTAACACGCGCACGAAAAGCCAGTTGCGCCCAAACCAACAACATATGCCTTAGTCCAGTTTAGCGGGCAAGTAGTTGAAGTATTCGTATATGACATGATTTCGGACTTACCTGACTTTTAAAGTAGCAAGACCGACAAGCACTAGAATCAAACTAACTATCCAGAATCTTACGATTACACGCGGCTCTGGCCAGCCCTTTAGCTCAAAATGGTGGTGCAAAGGAGCCATCTTAAAAATTCTTCTGCCAAAAAACTTAAAAGAAAGAACCTGCAAAACAACCGAAATGGTTTCTATAACGAAGAGTCCCCCCATCACGAGCAACACGATTTCTTGCCTCACTATCACTGCTACTATTCCAAGAGATGCACCAATAGCTAATGCGCCGATATCTCCCATAAAAACCTGTGCTGGGTAAGTATTAAACCAAAGAAATCCTAGTCCCGCACCAGCTAAAGCTGCACAAAAAACGAGAACTTCTCCAGCTCCTGAAACGTAAGGGATACCAAGATACTCAGCAAAAATAGAGTGTCCAGTAAGATAAGCAAATACCCCTAGGCCTCCGGCTACTAATACGCTAGGCATAATAGCTAAACCGTCCAGGCCATCTGTTAAATTAACAGCATTGCTAAATCCAACAACCACAAACCATGTCAGTATCACAAAGCCAAACCCAATGTTAAGAGCAACCTCTTTAAAAAGAGGAACAATCAACTGAGTTTCAACTACACCCTGTGCAGTAAGAAAAAGAATAACGCCTGCAGCAAGTCCAATTAGAGACTGCCAAAAGAATTTATTGCGAGCACCAATGCCGCGTGTATCGTTTCTGCCTAACTTTCTCCAGTCATCAAACCAACCGATAATTCCAAATCCAATGCATGTCGCGAGCGCGATCCATACAAATCTGTTGTTGAGATCAGCCCAGAGTAACGTAGAAAAAACGATGGAAATCAGCATTAATACGCCGCCCATTGTCGGGGTACCACCCTTACTATGATGTGTGGGTGGTCCATCTGAACGAATAGTCTCTCCAATCTGTAAACGGCCAAGGCGCGCTATCATTGAAGGTCCGAATAGAAAGCAAATAGCCATAGCAGTTACAACTCCGCAAATAGCGCGAAATGTTAAATAGCGGAAAACATTGAATCCGCTGAATTCAGAGGCCAAACGCTCAAAAATCCAACTTAACATTTGTTTTCTTCATGAACCTCAGTAATGGCTTCAACAACACGCTCCATTCCCGCGGAACGTGAACCTTTTACTAATACGTTAACACCTGGCGCCAATAGATCGATCACCGCATCAGATAACTTATCGATGTTCTCGTAGTGGCAAGAGCCTGCTCCAAATTCCTCTCCCGCAAGAGATGCATGAGAGCCTGTTGACAATAGACGATCAATACCTCTTTTCCGCGCATACACACCAATTGCACGATGAGATGATTCAGACTCTGAACCAAGCTCAGCCATATCCCCAATCACTAAAATTCGATCGCCACTCATTTGTGAAAGCACTTCAATTGCACAATTCATCGAATCAGGATTCGCGTTATAACTGTCATCAATTATCTGAGCCTTCTTCTTGCCGAGGATGGGCTGCAAACGTCGATTTACCGGCCTAACTTGTTCTAGTCCTTCTTTTATTTGGTCAGCTCGACAACCAAGTGCCCAGGCGGCAGCTGCTGCTGCCAAACCATTGCGTGCATTGTGTATGCCAAGTAACTTTAGCGTGATATTAATCTTAGCGTTTGGGAACTCAACGCTGAGTTCAACCCCGGCGCTCAACTGCTTCACTTTGCCTCTCACCTGAGCTTGCTTTTCAATACCAAAAGTTATAATTTTATGACGACGACCACGAGCCAACCAGTAGGCTGCAAAACGATCATCGGCATTAATGACAGCAACTCCCTCTTTTTCTAGGCCAAGAAAAATTTCTCCTTTTGCTCGTGCGACTCCAGTCACGCTGCCTAATCCTTCAAGATGTGCTGGAGCAGCATTAGTAATCACAGCAACAGTTGGTCTGGCGATCTTTGAAAGATAACCAATTTCACCAGGGTTATTCATGCCCATTTCGACCACACTATAACGATGAAAATCGCGCAGTTGCAGTAGAGTAAGAGGCACGCCAATGTGGTTATTTAGATTGTCCTTTGCTGCAAGAGTCGGACCGTCAACTTCTAGTATCCGGGCAATCATCTCTCGAACAGTGGTTTTGCCATTGCTACCCGTGACGCCTATCACAGGCATTTCAAATTGCTCCCTCCAATAAGCTGCTAGCTGTCCCAAAGATTTTGTCGTATCAGCTACAACAAGGGTAGGTAGATCGACCTCGAGTTGCTGGTTTGCCATGACAGCAACGGCACCAGAGCGTTTTGCGTCTTGTGCAAAATCGCGACCGTCATAACGTTTACCCTGCAATGCTATAAATAATTCGCCGCCACTTAGCTCACGAGTATCTGTGACTACCTGCTCGAAAACAGCATCGTCTCCGACAACATGTCCGTCCACAGCTGATGCAGCCGTTAACAAGTTCATTAGTGCATTGCCTCCAAGCAATTAATCGCAATAGTACGATCGCATAATGGTATGTAGTCTGAACCAACAATCTGTTGAGTTTCATGACCCTTACCAGCTACAAGAACAATATCACCGCTACCAGCGTGTGAAATTGCATAGCTGATGGCCGCCTGACGTTCTGGAATCTTAACCACATCATGATGTCTAATACCTACTTCGATATCACTTAATATTTGGTTTGGATCTTCATCTCGTGGATTGTCATTAGTCAGCACAATTTTGTCTGCTAACCGATCTGAGACACTACCCATAATGGCGCGTTTTCCCTTGTCGCGATTACCGCCACATCCGAAGACACACCAAAGATGTTGACTTGTATGTTCACGCAAAGAAAACAGCGATTGCTCTAGAGCATTAGGTGTGTGAGCATAATCAATTACCACACGCACAGGTGAATCGACTGAACTAACAATTTCCATTCGCCCAGGAATTGGCTCGATACAAGACATCGCATCTTCTATCTCTGCTATTTTGTGATCTAAAGCAAGTAATACAGTTACTACAGCAACTAGATTAATCGCATTAATTCGCCCTAGAAGTGGCGCTTCAATATATAAAGGACCATCAGATGTCTCCAGCCATAAGCGAATACTAGATGAAGATATTTCAGTTTTCTTAATGTATACACTAGCGGTGTTGTCATATCCATAAGTCCATATGTTTTCGGACGTACTAGAGTTAACTAAATCAAATCCATAAGGATCGGCAACATTGATAACTGCAGCTTGTACACTATGCTCTTGGAAAAGTAGAAACTTGGTTGCAGCATAACTTTCTAAGCTACCATGATAATCTATATGATCGCGACTAATATTCGTCAACACAGCAGCGTCAAAGTCTAATGCCTTAACACGCGACTGATCTAAGGCGTGAGATGAAACCTCCATACAAACCGTATCTATTCCCGATTCAACCATCTGTGCTAGACCTGCCTGCAAGGCTACGGCGTCTGGGGTAGTTAAATCGGTTGATTCAAGGTCTCCCCAACGCCCCATGCCTAAAGTACCAATCATGCCGCAATCATGCCCCATGCTTGCTAATGCTTGAGTTGCAAGAGCCGCGCATGTAGTTTTACCATTCGTTCCTGTAAAACCAACGATACACAGGAATCGCGATGGTGATCCATAAAATCGACTAGCAATTAGACCGACATGTTCGCGAAGATTACTTACCCGATAGCAAGGCACTTCAAATTCTTGATTAGCGCTATCATTCCCCTCCAACAATACTGCCGATGCACCCGAAGTTATAGCCTGACGCACAAAAGATCGGCCATCGGACTGAATCCCAGGAAGTCCGAGAAATAAGTTTCCATGCTCGATAGCTCTACTATCCAAGCTAAGACCGGTTATACAAATTCCTTCTGGTACCGGAGCAGTTACTATCCCATCCAACAGTCTATTTAGCGATTCTACTATTTGTAGTCTTTTCATCATCAAGCGCCTAAGTCAACTGCTTGCCGACTAAATACAAGCTGTGTAGATGGTTGTTTATCGACCGGTATTCCGCTCAACCTCAAGGCGTCTGACATAATTCTCGCGAATACAGGTGCTGCAACTTCACCACCATAATAGTGGTCTAGTCCGGGTTCATCGATAAGAACAACTAGTACAAACCTAGGATCAGACACTGGAGCAAAACCAGCGAACAAGGCTAGGTAGCTGTCCTTTTGATAATCACCCTGAGCAGACAGCTTTCGGACTGTTCCTGTTTTCCCAGCCACTCGGTATCCTGAAATCATTGCCTGTCGTGCAGTGCCCTCTGGACTTACAACTTGCTCCAACATCATATTTATCTCAGTTACAACATCTGCTGGCAAGATTCTAGAGCCTATAGGCACACGATCTCGCTTACGGATAGTAATTGGGATCGACATACCTCCAGCAGCAAGAATTCCATATGCTTTCGCTAGCTGTAGCGGCGTAACTGCAACTCCATAACCATAAGCTAAAGTAGCATGCTCACTTTCTCGCCAACGCTTGCGATTGGGGAGACTTCCAACACGTTCGCCAGGCAACTCGACACCGGTAGCTTGTCCAAAACCTACATCGCGAAACGTTCGATACAGCTCTTCAGGCGCCATGTCCATCGCAATTTTTGCGGTACCAACATTGCTTGACTTGATCAACACTCCGGAGAGTGTCAGGCTACCAAAATTACGAATGTCATGGATTGTCCAGCCATCAATTTTATAATGGCCGGGGCTAGTGTCGACAGGACTATCGGGCGTAAATGATCCGCTGGCCAAAGCCAAAGACATGGTAAAAGGCTTGACAGTAGAGCCAGGCTCTAACAAATCGGTAACTGCTCTATTTCTAATGTTATTGACCTTAATCCCACGTCGATCATTGGGGTTATAGTCAGGCAAATTAACCATCGCCAGGACTTCTGCGGTTTTTGCATCTAGCAACAAGGCAGAACCTCCAGCGGCTTCATGCTTGTAGACAGCCTCAGCCAGGTAACGCCTCGCTGCTGTCTGCAACCTAATGTCCAGACTCAAATTTAGGTCTTTTCCATCATAAACAGGCTTAACGCTATCTACGTCTTCAACAATACGTCTCCTAGCATCACGGAGAACTCGTTTCTTCCCCTCAACGCCTGACAAATGTCGATCGAAGGCGAGCTCAACACCTTCCTGACCTTTCTCATCAATATCAGTAAATCCCAAAACATGGCCGACATTTGGTCCGGCTGGATAGTAGCGATGATATTCCCTCTGCTTGAAAACGCCTGGTAAATTAAGATCTAAAGCAACCCGAGTAGTTTCGGGAGGAAGATGTCTACGGAGATAAACAAACTTAGCTCCTGCGCGACTCTGAAGCAATTTTCTAAGTTGACTGAGAGGAAGGTCCAGTATATCTGCCAACTGATCTAGATATTCATTCGATGGGAGCAAAACTCTCGGATCAGCACATATCGAATCAACGGGTGTGCTTATAGCGAGCACCTCACCTCTGCGATCTAGTATTCGACCCCGCACGGGCTTCACTGCTACTTCACTAAGCTGGCTCGCTCTGCCTCTATCTTTCAAGTATCCGTTATTTAGAACTTGTAAACTAAATGCGCGAAATAATAACAGCAGCATCATAATTAATAGAAGTGTCAATACGAACCAATGCCTTCCTGAGATAGACAACCCTATATCCTTAGACTTGCTCAAACTTTTCAAGACTGGGAATCCAACCGAATCACGATAATGTCACTTGGTTTAGGAGCGTTCATTTTTAAGGTTGTACGCGCCTCTTCTTCGATAAGCTCATGGAGAGACCATGTTGCACGCTCTAGTTGTAATCGACCCCATTCTTCAGTAAGTCGATCCCTTTCAAGTGTTGCAACTTTTAGAGTCAGAAAGTTTTGGCGATTGGCTGATCTAACAAAAACAACTGACATAGCAGAAACAAAAATCATTACCGCCATAATTAGGGATGTTTTGGTCACGATGTTAAATCTAGCTTTTCAGCAATTCTTAGGATCGCACTTCTACATCTCGGATTAATATCTACTTCATCTATTGTTGGGCGAAGTGGTTTACCTACAATTCTTAAGATGGGGTGCAGCTGGTCCTTGGTTATCGGAAGATCCGGCGGATATTGATCGCCCTTAACTGAATAGCGTATAAAATCTTTAACTATTCGGTCCTCCAAAGAGTGGAAACTAAGCACCGCGAGACGCCCCTGTGGTGTCAGCATCTCAATAGCCTGAGGCAGAACTGCCTTAAGTTCTTCAAGCTCTTGATTAATATGAATCCTTATAGCTTGAAATGATCGAGTAGCAGGGTGTTTGTTGCGCTCTCTAGTAGGAATAGCTTCGGCCACAAGACTGGCTAAGACGCTGGTAGTGTTGATCGGCAATTGTCTACGGTCTTGAACAACTTTACGTGCTATCCGACGAGCAAACCGTTCTTCTCCAAAATCTCGAAGAACACGATAAAGGTCATTCTCATCTACGTGAGCTAACCATTCCGCGGCTGTTTCACCAGATGTAGAATCCATTCTCATATCTAGTGGTCCACCCCTCAAAAAGCTGAACCCGCGATGAGACCTATCTAGTTGGGCTGATGAGACTCCGAGATCGAAAACAATTCCAAGAATTTTATCCCGCAGACTCTGTCGACAAATAATCTTTGATAGATCGGAGAATCTTGCATGGACTACAGTTAAGCGTTTTTCACCTTTAAATAGTGAATGTGCTGCAGTACATGCATCAGGGTCACGGTCAATAGCTAGAACTCTACCATCAGGCCCAAGCCGATCCAATATCGCACGAGTATGACCACCGCGACCAAAGGTCGCATCAACATAGGTTCCATCTTCTTTTATTTTTAGAGCCTGCATAACCTCCCCTAGCATGACTGGAGAGTGTTCTAGGGCAAGCACCTGTTCGCTCCAGGTCACAAAGAAATTGATTCAAGTTCGATTGGCAATTCTCGCTCCTGGGGCTGCCTTAACCATTCATCACGACGCCGATTCCACAAAGCTTCATCCCATATTTCGAACTTATTCCTCTGACCAAGTAATACAATGCGCTTACCAAGTTCAGCAAATTCACGAAGCGGTGCAGAAACTCGAACACGCCCTGCAGTATCTAATTCGCAGTCGTCCGCGTAACCAATAAGAAAACGTTTTAACTCTTGGGCAGTGGGATCAAAACTTGGTAACTCTGCTACTTTCTTTTCCACGATGTCCCATTCGTCCATAGGATATAACCATAAACACCGCTCACGATAATTCACTGTAAGTACTACCTGCCCGTTACATCTTTCAGCTAAGGCATCTCTAAACTTAGCAGGGATTCCCAGACGACCCTTGTCATCTAAGCTTAGTGCACTTGCGCCGCGAAACATGATGAAAACTTGTATTTGTATTAATGAGAAACAATTTCAGGGTCGGACTCCACTGTCCGACCAACTAGCTAGATGGAAAAAACACCCGACCCCGGGTGGGGTCGGGTAATCACCAAAGGAGGATGGGGGTGGATATGCCGCCACCCGCGGCGTATTCGTTTGCTGCTTTACACCGGGCGATTCGGCCCCACCAAACGGGTATGGGCTCTGCATGATCGACTAACCTGTTCTCTATTCTCCATTATTAACCACTAATTCCCACTAAGTGACACTATATTCACCATAATCCACCAATGTCAACCCCAAAAACAACTAAACCTCGCGACTTTTATTAACATTAGGAAACTTAGGCAAGCTCGATTTTATAGTTCATAAACAGAGCTCAAATGGACTCAAGAAGTTAATGTGATAGCAAGATATATAGAGTCAACATTAGAGTAACGTGACAACCATCTGAAATTACTATCTTTTTAAATTATGGGAGTCGGCCTATAAGCCGGGTTCTGTCGAGAGTGATCATTCCTCTTGGATGCATGTCACCACACATCTCGAGCGACCTACCCGAATCCCGCGCGGGCAACACGATAGGATTTCTATTTGGTCTTGCTCCAGGTGGGGTTTGCCCTGCCGCTGGCGTTACCACCAACGCGGTGCGCTCTTACCGCACCTTTTCACCCTTACCAACTAATTTAGTTGGCGGTATCTTTTCTGTGGCACTATCCGTCGGTTCGCACCGCCCAGAAGTTATCTGGCACCCTGCCCTTCGGAGCCCGGACTTTCCTCGATCTTATACCGCGACCAACGCAAAACGATCACCGCAGAGACAAGATCGCGATCACCCGGCCGACTCCCAATGCTGAACATAATTTGACCCGAGACAGAAGGCAAGTGCTTATGCAAAAACTTAAGGTTTTTCTGCCAACTCTAAGATCAGACGGTAAAGATCATTCTTTCGACCACCAACTATTTTTGCCGCAACCTCACTTGCTACTCGAGGGGGCAAATGCTCAACTAAAATACGTCCCACAGTAGCCGGATCTATTTTTTGACTGCCATGAGACGTCTTGTCGGCACCATCAATAACTAGTACAACCTCACCTTGTTGCAATCTTTGGTCTACGCTTATCGCTTCAATAACAGAATGCACTGTCCCTATAATAACGGACTCAAATTTCTTAGTGATCTCACGCACTACAGATAGCTGTCGACAAGGACCAAATATATCTTGAATGTCGCCCAGACTAGATATGAGCCGCCTAGGTGATTCAAATAAAACCATCGTGCGTTCCTCGTCAACTAGCTTTAGAAGACGGGACCGCCTAGATGGCGAGCGGGTTGGCAAGAATCCTTCAAAAACGAAACGATTAATCGGCAAGCCGCAAATAGAAAGAGCGGCGGTAATCGCACTAGCACCGGGTACCGCACGCACTTCGAATCCAGATGCTCGTACGGCACGAACTAAACGATATCCGGGATCACTAATTAATGGTGTTCCTGCATCACTAACGAGTGCAATACTTGCGCCTTGCTGTATTTTGTTGACCAAGAACTTACACTGACGTATTTCATTTTGATCATGCAAAGAGACTAAAGAAGCCTTAACCCCAAAATGACTAAGTAGTCTGCGAGTGTGGCGTGTATCCTCCGCGGCAACAAGCGAAACATTCTCTATAATTTGTAATGCACGTGAAGATATATCACCTAAATTCCCAATCGGTGTGGCAACTACATACAAAGTTGATGGGTCAACATCTAGTTGCGATTTTCCCATATTTTCTCCATTGGAGCGCGACTAACTCAGTCATCAATCCCCAGTTAGATATCTCCTGTAGCGCTGGCCCCTGTTAAATTAATCTATCCGGTATACTGAATGCATGGTATGCGTCTACGCAACAAATTGGCCACCCAATAATACAGCGATAAACTGCTGCCGATCACTAATAGTGGGTATTTTAGCTTTTATACTTTGTATGAGCATTCAAACACCGCTCAAAGCTGAACAAAATGATGCAGGTGTCGCTGCAGAATGGATAGACCCCGACCAGATCAATAGTGCTGAGCGGAACGCTATACAGGATGGCAGTAACTCCCCCCCAAAAATGCAGCAGCAGCTATCTTGGGAATTTGTTCATCAAGTCAGTACTGATTACCTTCCCAGTAAAGAAGCAATTGTCTTACTTCTTAATTCTGTTGAACAGCTCTTGAGCGCCGGTCATTTTGCTATTGCCGTTAGGTTGATACATCAATTTGATAACGTAGCTCTCAACGTATCCCAATTGTCGCTATTGAGACTACTCGAAGCAAAAGCCTTCTATATGAATGGCAAATCGCAACAATCACTTAAGTCACTCAACAAAATAGATGAATCAACCCTATCGGGTCGTCATAAATTAATCGCAGCGTGGTTACGAACTGCAAATCTAATCAGCTTAGGAAGAGTTGTAAGCGCACTCCAGGAGAGTAAGGTTACTACAGTTAATAGCGACAATGTTCTGTCCCGAAAAACAGCCAAATTGATATTCAATGACTTGCTCTCAAGAAGCGCCCAGGAGATTGAAGAATACATGGACGCGACAACAGATCCATATTCGATCGCGTGGTTTACTCTTGCTCTTGCGTTGGAGCAGGCCACAGCGCGCAATTCATTGCAGGAGCTCAAAACATGGATGCAACAAAATTCGTCTCACGGCGCATACAACTATGTATCTGAGCATATTGTCGCTACCCAGCGCTTACATGAAGGCATAGCTCAGCAAATTGCCCTATTGATGCCTATATCCTCAGATTTGCAAGATGCAGCTATAGCAATAATGGATGGATTCTCACTAGCATCGAGCCAAGGAATGGGAGTGAACATGCCCAAATTCCGCATATATGATTACGGGAATCAAACAGAACTAATCGAGGCCTACTACGAAGCTGCACTGAGAGACGGTGCAGACTTTGTTATTGGCCCACTCGGGAAATCGGCCGTCGAAAGTCTTGCACGCCGTGAGAAATTTCCAGTACCGACCTTGGTGCTTGGACACCTAGAATCCGTCAACGATCAAAACGATAATATATTTCAATTTAGCTTGTCACCAGAAGATGATGCAGAAGCAGTGGCTGATAGAGCATATTCAGATGGTGCTCGACATGCCGTTGCATTGTATCCTGACACAAAACAAGGTCATCGTATATTTTCCGCTTGGTCGGCACAATGGAAAATACTAGGTGGCAGAGTCACACAATCCTACGCATATGACATTGCAGTGAGTGATCATAGTCAATCTATCAAAGCATTGTTTAACATCGACTTAAGTAGTACACGCCTCAATGAACTGAGAGACGCACTGCCCAATACTCCATCTGTCAAGTTCTCCGCACGTCGCCGGCAAGACATCGATGTAGTATTCTTGTTAGGAAACACTCAGCAGACTCGCTTGATAAAACCACAAATTGAATTCCACCACGCACATGATCTACCTGTGTATAGCCTCAAGAGTAACTATATCGGGATACCAGACTTGGTAGCCGATCTAGACCTAGAAGGAGTTATATTTGGCGATATTCCATGGATTTTAAATCATGGCTTAGTAAGTCAATCGCTGAGAAAACAAGTCCCTAAGAAGAAATCTCGCTATGGAACGGTATTAGATCGATTTTATGCGCTCGGTATGGATTCATATGGGCTCACACAAAACATCCACTTAATGCAAAGAAACAATAACCTTGCATATAAGGGTACAACCGGCACACTTCGCTTGGAAGCTAACGGTAGAATTCGTAGACAGCTAGAATGGTTCCAAATTAGCAAAGCGCAAGCTGTTCATTTGCGGCTTGCAACTTCTCCCGAACCGCCGCAGCTAGAACTTTCCGACAAAGACCAATAGCTCGAGATGCATGATATCGCAGTAATAACACTATAATCTTACCAATTTATAACAATCATTAACAAGAGATACTAACGATATGTTTATCAGGACCCGCTAGATATAAGAACATATTGCAAAGAGTTCTATATACTCAATACTCTTTTGAATAGATAGGAACAATCAATGAATCCTGAACAAGTCATTCGCGATCACTTCAATAAAAGCTCAGCAACAACCGCGGATACTGTAAACAGTATTAATACTCACATCGTGCAAGCGGCCTCAATAGCTGCAAAAGTATTAGAAAATAACGGTAAGATTTTGATTTGTGGAAATGGCGGCTCAGCAAGTGACGCTCAACACTTTGCCGCGGAATTAGTATGCCGATATGAGCGTGATCGCCAAGCCTTAGGCGCGATAGCTCTGACTGCTGATACCTCTATCATTACTGCAGCCGGCAATGACTATGACTTCACACAGATTTTTTCTCGCCAAGTAGAAGCGTTAGGACGCCCTAATGATTTGTTGATAGTAATCACAACCTCTGGCAATTCGCCAAATATCGATCTCTCGGTGAAAGCTGCATACAACCTCGGCATGCAAGTAGTAGCTCTTACAGGCAAGGATGGTGGCAACCTCGCAAGTTTGGTCAAAAACAAAGGTCTAGAAGTTCGAGTTCCCTCCATGGTAACCGCCCATGTTCAAGAAACACACGCTATAATCATTCATTGCATATGTAACCTCATCGAACTGCACATATCAGAGGAATTGTCATTATGAATGGTAGCTTGCTATGGTTAAAATCTTATAAACGGATAATGCTAATAGTATTGTTACCGACAGTTGTGGTTAGTGGTTGCGCGTCTATACCGCCACCCTTGCCTGCAACTGTAGTGGCTTCTGGAATCGGAGTTGGGTACGTAATGCTGCAAAGTCACAAAAGAACACTTAAAGAATATTGGAATGATAGCCAACTAGATCGCATTATTACGAGACACATTAATAAGGATGTGCAACTAAAGGCTAATGGCCGTACAGCGATACATGTAAATGTGACCGTCTTTAATGAAGTGATTCTTCTTACCGGTGAAGTTCCAACGCAAGGTAAGATTTCCCGAATTATCGATATAGTGAAATCGTATGCTAAATCTAGACAAGTCATTAATCGTATTGAATTGGCCGGAAAAAGTAATATTAATAGTCGCGCTAATGACACCCTAATAACTGCGCAAGTCCGGGCATCGCTACTAGATTCAGAAGAAATCGATGGCCACAGAATTAAAGTAGTCACCGAAAGAGCCAACGTTTACCTCATGGGCTCCGTGACCAAAAAAGAGGCGAATTTTGCAGCACAAATCGCTCGTAGCGTCTCGGGCGTTGCTCGGGTCGTGAAAGTTTTTGAATATCTTTAAGTATGAAGTGTCGGCTACTATCCCACAGTGAACTACACTAACAAGATTATTGAAGATCGTGGAGGCCTGGAAAAGCTAATCAGTGCGGCCACCCGGCCACTTGTATTTACAAATGGTTGCTTTGATATTCTGCATGTCGGACATGTCGATTATTTAAACCGATCTGCTCAACTTGGCAGTTTTTTACTAGTCGCTGTAAATAGTGACGAGTCTATTCGTAAACTCAAGAAAGGGGATCACAGACCATACAATCCGTTAGATGAAAGAATGAAAGTCTTAGCGGGCCTAGCTTGCGTAGACTGTGTGACACCATTTGACGAAGATTCACCAATAGAGCTCATACAACTCGTAAATCCTGATCATCTCGTAAAAGGTGGTGACTGGGAAGAGAGGAGTATAGTAGGAAAGGAACATGTCGCAAAACAAGGTGGGCAACTGCATTCGCTACCATTTAACTACCCTAACTCGACTACAAAACTTATTAGTAAAATCCAGAAAACAAAAAATTTTACCAATTAGATTGGATTCCTATCCGTACCCGAAATACCCACAGCCAATGGTTCTAGTTCTGTCAAAGCACGGCGATATACTTGTCTCTTGAAAGCAATTATTTGACGTAGAGGTGTCCAGTAATCAACCCATTGCCAAAGATCGAATTCTGGATTCTCGACGCTGTCTAAACGTATATCGGAATCTGGACCCAACATATGAAATAAAAACCACATCTGTTTTTGTCCACGGAACCGAGTCCCTTTGGATCGCTGATAATAAGGGGGAACATCATATCGAAGCCAGCCTCGTGTCGAACCTAACATATGTACCTGGCCAGGCGATAACCCAATCTCTTCATATAATTCGCGATAAACGGCATCCTTAGCAGATTCAGCAATTTCGATACCACCCTGCGGAAATTGCCATCCATCTCGCTGGCTACGACGAGCCCATAATACTTTGGCTTCACTATTGCATAGAACAATCCCAACATTTCGTCGATATCCATCCGAGTCTATTGAGTCAATATCCATATTTAGAATCTTCTAACCAACGTTAACGATAACTGCCTGATAAAGGAAAGAAATACGGGAGAACTTATCCATTACTCCATTGTCCGTGCGACTTGTTAAACTCCAAGAATTCCTCAATAGTTTTAACACGAAACTTCTGTCTTTGGTAGATAATTGAAAAGGGTCTAGTGATTTGTGGGCTCAGACTTCTGTAAGACAACGAATGAAGCTTGCGCTCCTTTTCCAAAGTGGCAATGGACAATATAGATACCCCTAATCCAGCAACAACAGCACTCTTGATTGACTCTGGGCTACCCAATTCCATTATTAGATTAAAGTCACCAAGATCCAAGTTCTGATCAGCGAGAAACTTATTGATTACCTCTCTTGTACCTGAACCTTCCTCTCTAGTTATGAAGGGATACTGCAGGAACTCAGATAAAGTTAGCTCTTTCACGTCTTGCAATGGATGGTCATTAGGCATGACTGCCACCAATTCATCATTCCAACAAACATATGCAACCAAATTCTTGTTATGAACGGGCCCCTCCACAATACCAATATCGACTTGGTTATTCTCCACCATATGAACTACACCCAACGTATTCGTGACCTGCAACCTAATTGAAACATCAGGATACTTTGCCTGGTAATCACCGAGGAGACTGGGCACCACATATTCTCCGATTGTAGTGCTAGCCCCCAAAACAAGGAGTCCTTGTACATCGCCTGTCAATTGTCTAACAGCATTATCCATCGCACTATAATGAGTTATTATCTGATCAGAATAAGACTTAACAATCTCACCTGCTTTTGTAAGAGTGATACCTTTATGAGTGCGATCAAAAAGACGAGTATTGAAATACTCTTCGAGTTGGCGAATCTGAAAAGTTACTGCGGGCTGAGTCATATGAAGAACTTTGGCAGCTTTTGTAAAGCTCAAAAGCCTAGCCACTGTCGAAAAGACTTGTAGTCTTCTATCTGCCACTTAATACCCCCTTGCATTTTTAGGTCGGCCATGGGCAACACTAAGTCCTATTTCCGCCTCAAAACTATGGTTCAAACAGCAATGATTATGAGAAACCTACCACAAATAGTTGCACTTAGCTCCCAGCCAGTCTAACCTCCGTCGCGAAACATGGTAAGACATCCAAATCAAGAAGGCAGTATAGAGGCCCCTACCCGATATCCGATCGAGTGGCAAAGCTCCATATTTCGTGATGAAAACAGCCTCTTTTCGGAGATGGAGCGCGTTTATGACATTTGTCATGGGTGTCGGCGCTGCGTGAGTTTATGTCAAGCGTTCCCTACACTTTTTGATCTCGTAGATGAATCAGCAACGATGGAGGTCGACGGCATAAAGAAGGAGGACTACTGGAAAGTCGTTGATCAATGTTACCTATGCGACTTATGTTATATGACTAAATGTCCGTACGTCCCACCACACGAATGGAACGTGGATTTTCCTCATCTTATGCTTCGGGCCAAAGCAGCTCGATTTGAAAAAACAACCCCCCCACTCCGCGATCGCATAATCACAAGTACAGACAAAGTTGGCCAAATCGCTGGCATACCAATAATCGTTAACTGCGTAAACACTGCTAATCGTTCAAATCTAACAAGAAAGCTCCTTCAAAGATTCATTGGCATTGACACCAGAGCTTTACTGCCAACTTATTACACCAAAACAGCTCGTCGGCAGCTGAGAAAGCACAAACCGTTGAACTTAAATGCGACGTCAACAGAAAGAACAACAGGTAAAGTTGCTGTTTTCACAACTTGCTATGGTAATTATAACTCTCCTGAAATCGTAAAAGATCTAGTCACGATACTAGAACATAATCAAATTCCCACTACGCTAGTTGACAGAGAGAAGTGCTGTGGGATGCCAAAACTAGAATTAGGTGATTTAAAGGCTGTAAGCAAACAACTGGAACGTAACCAACAGCAATTGATTGACATAATTGACGATGGATGGGACATAATTGCACCTGTACCCTCATGTATCTTGATGTTCAAACAGGAACTACCTCTGTTGTTTCCTGACAACCAGGAGCTTGATCGAATTCGCTCACACTGGTTTGATCCATTTGAATACCTTTTTCTGCGACAGAAAGACGGACTATTTAATACTAAATTTGTTAATGGGCTAGGGAAGATTGCTTATCATGCAGCATGTCACCAGCGGGTGCAAAATATTGGTCCAAGGACGCGCCAAATTCTTGAACTTATCCCGAACACAAAGGTCGTGATGATAGAGCGATGTTCGGGTCATGATGGAACATATGCAGTCAAGAAAGAAACTCACGAAGCCTCTCTAAAAATTGCTCGACCAGTGATCAACAGAATAATTAAGGAAAAGGTGGACTACTATGGAAGTGACTGCCCAATTGCGGCGCAACAATTTCAAAATGGTATAGGAGACGGTAGTAAACCAACTCATCCGATTTCACTACTACGACAAGCATATGGCGTCTAAAATTCTCATTTCTATGCTGAGTACAGATGCTTGGTTGTGCGAGATCTATAAGATAATCTAAGTACAAATCTATATCGATTAATGCGTTAGGTCTTCTCCACCACTCGCAGGCTGAACCGCAAATTCACATAGCGCCGCAAGAAGTTCGCACCTGTCTTGGATAGTTAGCGATTCGACTAATCCCTGCTTCTCACGTGGCAAGAAAGGCAGTATTGAACACAGCGTATCTATGAGCTCTGGAAACTCTAGATTATCTAGCAATTTCCATTCTATTGTTAGGCCCTGAAGATTCAAATACTTCTTTACGATAGACAGCAGCCTATCTCTACAATAGTCAATTTCCGAATCATCGAAATCATGCGCAAACCGATCCCACGAAACCTCTGCATATCGATAATCATTGATGTCCTGCAATTCGCGCTCAATATCAAAACGACAAATTCCGCTCAAAACAATTTGGATTCGACCATCACGAGTTTCAGTAAAACTTGCAATACGCCCAACGCATCCCGTACGGTAGACATCTAATGGCTCATCTTTCTCGCCATCAATTGGTTGAATCATTCCAATCAAGCGATTACCGGCAAGTGTGTCTGAAACCATATTTAAATAGCGATTCTCAAATATGTTCAAAGGCAATTGCCCATGAGGAAGAACAACTGCTCCATTAAGTGGGAAAATTGGTAAGGCATTGGGTAACTCCAAAATATTCGGAGTAAACGGACTTCGCATCGAATGTATTCCTTAGGTAAGGATTGCTTTGTTTATAGAACACTATTTGCGTGAGAAAATACAATAATACGTTAAATTTGATGGATAAGAAATAATATGCCACCAAAGAGGACATTCTATCGAGGACGATTCGCTCCAACCCCAACTGGCCCTCTGCACTTTGGGTCACTCGTAACAGCTGTGGCTAGCTATGCAGATGCTCTTTACCATAAAGGTGAATGGATATTGAGATTTGACGACATTGATGAATCAAGAAAAATCTCAGAGTCAGTAGATACCATTCTGCGCACCTTAGAAGTCTTCGGCTTTGAATGGGCAGCCAAACCAACGTTTCAAACTGAACGTAAGGAGCTATATCACTCAATCCTGTCAGGCTTACTGCAGGATGATTTAGCCTACTACTGCGGTTGCAGCCGAAAAGAAGTTAAAGATGCAGGCAGAAGAACAGAATTAGGGATTATCTATCCTGGGACTTGTCGAAATGGTCTTCCTAGTGGCAGCGTTGGGCGCTCAATCCGAATGCGGGTAAATCATAAATCAACACAATTCGTAGATAGATTCGCAGGACCAATTAAGCAGAATCTTGGGAAAGAAGTTGGTGACTTTGTGGTTGGACGGGCTGACGGATATACGGCTTACCAACTTGCGGTCGTCGTTGATGACTCAGTCGAAAACATCACTCATATTATTCGGGGTGCGGATCTACTCACTTCAACACCACGACAACTTTATTTACAGATACAGCTTGGGTTAGACGTGCCAAGCTATGGCCATATCCCTTTGGTCGTAGATAGCCGTGGTACAAAACTCAGTAAAAGCACCGGAGCCTCAGCCGTGTCGACTGATTACCCTCTTAATTTATTGCTTGCCGCGTGGAAGTTTCTTGGGCAAAGTCCTCCAGATCGCCCCCTAGCCGATGTTTCAGAATTCTGGTCGGAAGCAACAAACATATGGTCAGCGAAAAGAATTACAACTATAAATAAAAAATAGCTATACTCCCAAACCTAGTTTGTTAATCACTACTGTTCCACGGTTCCTGCGTAAAGATAGATTTCTCCTAAAATGGCATCAGTAACTGCCTAGACAATGTCTTTGATTATTGGAGTACTAAGCAAGTAATCGTAATCTAATGGAAACAAAAAATCGAACAGCTCTCACTGCTATAGAAATAATTATTATTTATGTCACCAAATAACAATTTAAAAGGAGCCATGCTTACAGCGGTGGGAATCTTGATTCTTAGTCCAGATATATTGTTATTGCGATTGATAGGAGCCGATCTATGGACTCTACTGTTCTGGCGAGGATTATTGTGCGCTATTGGTATGCTTGGGATCATACTTGTCATAGGATCTCGAGAGGGTATCCGCAGACTAATTACCATTCGTAAACCAGAAATACAAATTATTTCGGTAAATGCTGTTATGCACATTTTTTTTGTGCTTGCCGTACAAGAAACGAGCGCAGCAAATACACTCGTTATAATGAGTATATCGCCCCTATTCGGCGCTATCTTAAGTGTTCTTGTCCTCCGTGAAAAAGTTGCAAATAGAACATGGTATGCATCTACAGCAGTATTTATTGGGCTTGCTATAATCTTTTCTCAGAGCTTAGTAGGTGGAACCATAATTGGAGATGCTTCAGCACTACTAGTATCGATACTTTTAGCTACAAACTTCGTATTGCTTCGGCGTTATCGCAGTATCAGTATGATTCCTGCTGTAGGTTGGAGCATGTTTGTGACTGCATTAATTGCATGGCCACTAGCAACACCGATGTCAATGACTGGCCTTAGCTGGGTCTTTATGATACTACTTGGCTTAGCTATATTACCTATATCAACCGCTTTAATCACATTAGGGCCACGTTATCTACCAGCACCTGAAGTCGGCCTTATAATGCTCGTTGAGCCAATTCTCGGTCCTTTATGGGTCTGGCTTGTGATCGATGAATTCCCTTCAATTGAAACTCTGATCGGAGGTGCGACTATTCTGATTACGCTAACAATTCTATCAATCAGAACAATCACTCAAAACAAAAATACAGTGCAAAATAAATTACAATGAGTCCGTCATTCGCTCAACGTTTTGCGGTACCTCTAATCGCTGTCAGCTCGCTACTGGTTTCGGTTAATGGTTTTATGCTCCGAAGTTTTGAGACTACAAACGAATGGCAAATTGTTTACGGTCGAAACCTATGTTTTTTCCCCACCATGCTTCTCTTGTTATGGCTTACTCATCGAGGCCGTTTTGTCGCACTGGTACGTCAAATGGGTTGGATTGGGATTGGTGCGGGCCTATGCTTAGGATTAGCAAATACAACCGTAGTATTGGCGATGTCGTATACAACTATCGCCAACGCGCTCTTCACCCTAAGCGCATGCCCCTTAATTACAGCAATACTTGCGCGAATATTCTTAAAGGAATCCGTATCTCGCTTAACACTCATAGCTATTGTAATTGCTATGATCGGTATTGGAATTATGGTTCTAGATGGACTGGATACAGGATCACCCAAGGGGAACTTAGTCGCGCTATTATGCGCAATCTTTTTCTCTTTATTTGTAATATGTTTGAGAAAAGGCAAGAATAGAAATATGCTACCCGCTAGCGCAATCGGTGGCATTGTTGGTGTTTTTCTAGGGCTTTTTGGTGCGCAGTTCGAATACAAATTGTCACTTCATGATTTTTCAATATGTATTATATGGGGGGGGATAATAGTTAGTACGGTTCACTACCTCTTTGTATTAGGATCGCGATATGTCCAAGGAGCAGAAATAATGCTGATAACACTGATTGAATTTACCCTCGGCCCAATATGGGTCTGGCTAGCCTTTGACGAACAGCCAACATTCAAAGCATTATTAGGCGGATCTTTGGTTCTGTCTGCTGTTGCGGGGCGATCTATTTTTCTGATAGTCAAAAGACAATAGCGTCGCAACGAACTGACCAACGATAAATTAATCTTTTATGCCGTACACCACTTTGGTCGCAAGTATGAATATGACCAAGTCGCTATGTGATAGTTAGGAAATCTGCGTGCCAGGAACTTGGTTTGGAAAATAATCCTCGCAATCACCTACGCGCAATACATCTGCTGTGGCGCAATGTAGGCCACCACCAAATGGGTAGGCGTCCCTAAAAGCGAGTGGCAAGACCTCAAAACCAAGCTCATAAAACTGATCCATTTGGTAATTCTCGCTCGCCTCGACTACAACGGTCTTGTGATCTAATATCAATACATTCATCGACAACCAAACGCTGGAATAGCATAGCGGTGGTGGGCTATTATGAGCAGGCCTAGCAGCATCAACTATTTCCCAATCATTAGCAGCAAAGATCTTACGTTGATCCTCAGGTAACCTCCTATTGGGATTATTCATAATTAGCCCCGGACGCAAAGGAACAAATGTAGCATCTATGTGAATAGGGTACGGATCTCCTGGAAAATTTACCACGTGTATTCGATGATTTGGAAAATGGCGCTGCAACCATTTCATCCCCCTACGATTAGTTGTAAGACCATGCTGGCAAAATAAATCTTTCCCTATACGGAGAACATCAGCTGCATCAAACAATGGTTCATCTTCTGTAGTAACAAAATCCAACATTGCAGTCCGCTCTAAGCGCTCCTCAATTGTTATATCATCAAAATATCCAGCTTTGTATGATCTGTCTGTCAGACGAGGGCGTGGGGCTTGCTCCCATCTAAACTCCGGGTCATCATCGAAATATTGCTGCATCAACGTATGATAGGCAAGATACTCCCAATATCGGCAACGAAAAGACATGGGAGCAGATAAAATTTCTTTACCTACTGTTAACAACACATCACGTGGAGGCATACAGCCAAACATAGACTGAGTCGAAAAATCTGGTGTAACTACCGCCTGATTCCACTGTATCGGTGTCGGACGATCAACACGAATGCCGCGACCTTCTAACAAACAAGTTAAAGAATCCAGTTGCTCATTGGCTTTTTCGATTGTTGCTAACGGACGAGGACCCCACATCCCTCGCATATCGCTATTGCTTGGTATTTTTGCTTCTGTTGCAGGCTCTGATGGTGGTATGCAGGTTAGATCAGCCCTCCCAACAATCACATGTCGGAGCGTATCAAAATCATTCCAAGAATTGACAACAGTCTGTAAGCTTTCCATTGATAACCCCAATGTGTAATTTGGTTCACGGGACGACTAGGACAGACTAGCAGGACTAATTATATTTAGCTATGTATTATTTACCAAATCACACCGGGAAAAGCTGACTTTCCCAAATTCGGATCCTAGCTGACTGGATAGTGGTAACGAATACTGGTGATTATCCAATACTTCTCTTACACTGGCGAGGTTAATAGTAAGCGCTTTTTACAAAAGCTTAATTGCACAATTTATAAATCTCATGTTTGATCCCGAACAAGTCGCTCAGCTACTGCTTCAAGCCAGGCGCCCTGGCCATATGCTGGCATCAATACCCAGTAATATCGCACCATCAACAACTCTGGAAGCCTATCAAGCTCAAGAGTGCCTTGTCAGTGCACTATCTCGCGATTGGGGTACAGCAGTCGGATACAAAATTGGCTGTACTAATCAAACTGCCAGGGAAATGCTCGCAGTTGAATCCCCATTCTCAGGCCGATGCTTGGCCGATGAAATCTATCGAAGCCCCATTACGATTAAACACGACGAACTGCATATGGTCGGCGTTGAACCAGAAATAGCAATTCGCGTTGGAATAGACATGACGGATGATAGAAAATGGACAGCCCATGCAGCTGCAGAATCGGCAGAATCCATAATGCCAGCTATTGAAATAGTAGAAAGTCGATTCTCCACTTGGCCTCATATGGGGATCCTCGCTGCTATAGCCGATAATGGTGTACATAGAAAGTTAGTAGTTGGTGATAACATTAAAGGCTGGTCTGTGAAAATGATCGAAGAAGCACAAGTGTCCTTGATAGTTTCTGGAAAAACGGAACGGAAGGGTACAGCAAAAAATATCGATGGTGGCCCCTTTGGCGTTCTTGCTTGGCTTGCAAATCAACTTAATTCCCGTGGCCAGAAGCTCTGCGCAGGCGACATTGTTACAACTGGCGTAATGACCGACATCTTCGATGCAAAAGCCAATGAGCACATTGTGGCAGACTATAAAATGCTTGGCACAGTGGAAATAACAGTTGATTGACTTGCCTAAAACTAATGACCTCATCTGTATGAGTGCCCGCGAGATTCGCTCACTATTGGCTAAGAAAAGTGTTTCCCCGCAAGAGCTGCTTACTGCAGCTAATAACCGAATTAATGAAGTAGATAGCCACGTAAACGCTTTGCCAACTCTTTGCTTCGAACGAGCATATTCACTGGCAAAGAAACTCGATTATTCCGAAACTCCACTCAAGGGGATACCGATTGCAATTAAAGACTTAATGGCTGTCAGTGGTGTTAGAACTACCTGGGGCTCAAGAGTTTATGAAAATCATGTTCCAACTAAATCGGACTTACTAATTGATCGCATAGAAAGCAATGGTGCGATTATTTATGCTAAGTCTAATACTCCGGAGTTCGGTGCAGGAGCAAACACCTTCAATGATATTTTCGGCACTACACTTAACCCCTGGAACACGAGTCTATCGGCTGCTGGATCGTCTGGCGGGTCTGCTGTCGCACTGGCAACCGGTATGGCTTGGTTAGCAACGGGCTCTGATCTTGGAGGATCTTTACGAAATCCAGCAAGCTTCTGTGGTGTAGTTGGATTGAGGCCAACTATCGGTCGCATTCCCGCAGATCCCGGCCCTTTGGCATTTGACAGAATGTCTGTTGATGGACCGATGGCTCGCAATATCGGGGATGTTGCGATGCTATTCGACAACATGGTCGGTCGTCACGATCGCGATCCAATATCTCATTTTGATGTACCCAAAGATTTCGAGCTAGCTGTCGATGCCAAAGTCAAACCAAAAAGAATCGCTTTCTCGAGAGACTTTGGAGTCACACCTGTCGATGAAAAGATCGCAAATATATGTAAATTTGCTGCGGAAAAGTTTTGTGAAATTGGTGTACCAGTGGAAGAGGCGCATCCCGACTTTTCTGGACTACAACATGTATTTCAAACTCTTCGCGCGATCTCTTTTGCGGCTAATCTTGGACCTCTACTAAATAAATATCGAAAGATACTTAAACCAGAGATAGTATGGAATATAGAGAAAGGACTGAAGCTGACCAGTGAGGAAATAGTCAGTGCAATGGCAGAGCGGAGTCGAATTTACGCTGGCGCTGTTGACTTCTTCAACAAATATGACTTGCTACTATCTCCAGCTACGATAGTTGCCCCATATCCAGCAAGTACCCGTTATGTTGAAAGTGTCGGAGAACACACATTCTCAAACTATATTGAATGGTGCTCGATAGCTTATGCAATAACTATAATTGGTGCGCCCGCACTGTCAATTCCATGTGGATTCACTGATACCAAGCTCCCTGTAGGTCTACAGATGGTAGGAAAGCCAGGGGGTGAGGCAGCTCTCTTGGGAGCTGCAGCACTGCTTGAGGAGTCCCTAGAAATCCTGCCTAGCGTCCCCATTGATCCAAAATAGCTTAAGAGGTTAAGTCGCTATAGTCGTAGTTTAAAGTCATCGCTACATTGTTCGGTGTATTTTAGCGTCGTCGCTAAACAACACCTTTAACACCTCCATCTACTGGCACTTGAGCTCCCGTAGTTCGCATAAACGCTGGCCCCACCATCGCACATACCATTTCAGCAACATCTGTCGATGTAATCTCGACCCCTAAGATATTACTACTTCGGTATTCTTCAATAGATAAATTATATTGTAATGCACGTTCGGCCAAAACTTCATCCGTCCAAATAGCGGTATCAAATACTGCATTTGGATGTACGGTGTTTACTCTTATTCGATACCTACCGAGCTCAATTGCTGCAAGTCTGCTTAGTTGAGTGAGTCCAGCTTTCGCAACCGAATAAGCTGATGCACCAGAACCAGGGGCTGGCACATTCTTAGATCCGATAATCACCATAGTAGGATTCCAACCATTGCGGAGAAACGGTATAGATAGCTTCATTACCTGCATGGCTGCCGTAAGATTGGTATCGAGACTACTCTGCCACTTAGCATAATCCATTTCCTCTATCAGCATCGTGGATGTGAAGATACCAGCGTTGTTAACTAAGATATCTAGCCCACCAAATATACGAGTTGCTGATTCTAATGTAGTTTCTACATCAGCCGAATTAGTCAGATCACATACAAATGTGGTGACAGAGAGATTAAGAAACATATCCTGTACTGTCGGATCCCTATCTAATGCTAGAACATGGGCCCCGTCAGCTGCCAACCTCTCAACACATGCGCGCCCAATCCCACTTGCCGCCCCTGTTACCAGAGCGATACAACCATTTAATGGCGATCGGTCGCTCTCTCGACCCAACTTAGCCTGCTCCAATTCCCAGTACTCCACTGCAAAAATATCCTTCTCAGGAAGCGCTGTCCAACCACCTAACCTCTCGGCATCAGTAATAGCTTGAATCGTATGATCAACAATATCAGACACAATCTGTACTTCATTATCGCTAGAACCAACACATATGGTTCCTCTGCCTGGCCAGATCAGCCATCGTGGTGCTGGATCCAGCTGAGTCAGATGACCATCATTCAACCGATTGAAGTAATCATCGTAATTTCGCACGTATTCTTCTATCACTGCTAATGGTTCCTTATCAATAATTGCAGGCACTCTCTTGGTGCGAATAACGTGATCAGGTGTCAATGGCCCGCGACAAGAAATAGAATTAATATTTGGCGCACTCGCAAAAGCAAGATGTTCAGATGAGCCATTGAATTTCATTAAGACTGGCCTGCCTGCTGCCCGTGATGTTGCAAAGCGGATCTCACTCAGAGATAGAGCATCAATTTGCCCTACACCGGCCACCTGTGGGCGCGGCTTGATAACTTGTTCCGCTTCAGTTACTAACTTTATCATCCTGCTATAACTGCTCTTAGCATCATCAGAGAACGAAAAAATTCCGTGCTGCATTAGCACAATACCGTCTAGTCTGGACCAGTCAATATCTCGCGTTAGTTCAAATATCCTTTTTGCCAAATCAAATCCTGGCATCACATATGGAACAATCAATACTCGATCACCGTAGAGCGCTTCGATGATGGCCCGACCATCATGTGTATTTGTTAATGTAACTACTGCATCTGCGTGTGTATGATCAACAAAAGTAAAAGGGATGATTGCATGCAAGATTGCTTCAACAGAAGGATTTGGAGCGTTCTGGTCTAGCATTGCTACGCGCTGAGCTTGCACCATGTCTCGATCAGTCAGGGTTTCCAACTCTGCTAACCTTCTCAAAGCCTCAATCTTCACTGGTGCAAAACCAGCAACCTCAATGGTGGCCAAATCCCAGCCGCTACCTTTTACGAATATGGCTTCATGGCTTTCCCCGAAAAGATCTAAAAAAGGCGCCTTAACCGAAGTATTACCTCCACCATGCAACACTAAATTAGGGTTTCGACCGATCAGTCTCGACGAATATACTCTCAGAGCAAGGATATCGCCCAAGAGTGAATCAGCATAACTATCATCCCATAAGTTCTTCATCAAAATGACCTCATAGCTCTCTATAATGCTCCCAGATTAATGACTATATATTACTTGCCAAATAAATGGATACAATGCTAACCAATACTGGCATGCACTGAAAGATGCTTTTATTATGTTACGCTAAGAGTTACTAAAATTAACCTAACAGAATGGTGAAATTATGGATATAAAGAGAATTAATCCAGGTCAGCGGATGAGTCAGGCTGTGATCCATAGCAATGTTGTTTATTTGGCGGGCCAAGTTGCAGTAGATGCACCAGGAACTGAAGTAGCTACGCAAACCTCGACAATTTTGGATCAAATTGACGTCTTATTGCGAGAATCTGGCACGGACAAGTCAAATTTACTTTATGCCACCATATGGCTTGCAAGCATGGATAGCTTCGATGAAATGAACGAAGTATGGGACGCCTGGGTATCTACAGATAATACGCCCGCACGCGCATGCGTCGAGGCTCGCCTTGCA
>MDTE01024618.1_pt1 | contig 71927 bp, 77 predicted proteins | sample 811231 | NCBI WGS metagenome assembly MDTE01 (sample SAMN05326651, study PRJNA326480) | marine metagenome | isolation source: seawater | place: Indian Ocean: Red Sea | collected 2010
GAAGTTCCTGCTTGATAAAATTTCGTTTTTTTAATTAAATTGTGAAATTTTATTGCCTCTAGAATTCTTAAAGCACCAAGAGCATCTGCATTTGCTGTATATTCTGGGACTTCAAATGAAACAGCTACATGAGATTGTGCTGCTAAGTTATAAATTTCATTTGGGCTGATTTGTTTAATTAATTTTGAAACTACTGTTGAGTCAGTAATATCTCCATAATGAAGATAAAAATTTCTTTTTTTTTCATGGGGATCTTGATAAATATGGTCTATTCTATTTGTGTTAATTGATGAAGACCTTCTCTTAACACCATGAACCTCATATCTTTTTTTTAGTAAAAATTCTGATAAATATGACCCGTCTTGCCCGGTCACTCCAAAAATTAAAGCTTTTTTTTTCATTTAATTATTATTTTTTAAACAAAAAGCTAATTAAACCAATTAAAATAAAAAATCCATCTTTTAAAGCATTAACTTTTTTTTTTCCTGCAATTCTAGATCTTTCATGGCTTGCAAGACATAAATATTCGTAAGATTTTTTTTTTGCTTTAATTGGGATTTCTACACATAATCTAAAATCTAAATATGAAAGATTTAAATCTTTAAATGAATTAGTTTTGCCCAAGATATAAGTAAACAATATATCAGAGATATTTAGATTATATAAAAAATTACCTAAGAATGTAAAAATTTTATTTCCAATAAGCGTTACAAAAGTATCATCATCACTACCAGCATTTTTTTCGTATCTTGAACAAAAAACTAAATCTTTATCTTCACACATGTTTAACATTTTAGGTAAGTATTTAGGATCCATAGATCCATCAGCATTAATTATACAGCAATATTCGGTATCACAACTATTTATTCCCTCAATTATTGCTGCTCCATAACCATTTTTATTTTGAAAACATATTTCAATATTTTCAATATTTTCAATAGAATTAATTGTAGCAAAATCATTCTGTTGAAGAACAATTTTATTTTTGGTACCTAAATTTTTTATTTCATTCAGAAATGTTGGCAATGTCTCTGACTCATACTTTGCTGGAATAATTAAGGTAAGATTTTGTAATTTTAACATTTTAAGCTTTTTGATAAATTGAGATAAATAAAAAAGTCACTTTTGTATCATTATCATTTTTTTTTATAAAAAATAGTATAATTCATCTTTCTCATGGCTAAAACATTCTCGGTATATGGACATGGTGAGGGTGTATCCCAGCAACTGCTCTCAAATGGTTGAAACACATATATGTCGTTATTCAATAAAACTTTTTTATATTTAACCTTGGGAACAGAAAAATACGGGAAATTTGAAAATTTATAAATATCACTTCTATGAAATTCTTTATTAATCCTTAAAACATTTTTTGAGGAGAAAAAAAGTAATGCTATACAGAAGATTATTTTAAAATTTTTAATAAATTTTTTTTCATCAAAATAAAATTTAGATAAATAATAAGATAATGGTATTGAAAAAAATAAAAAAAATGGTCCATATCCTCCGTATCTTAAAGATGGATGTTTTGCAAACCAAAAAATCAAAATTAAGTTTAACAAAAAATAAATAATCCAAATATGTTTATTAAATATTTGGTTTATTTTTTCTTTCTTTCGAAAAAATAAGAAAAAAACAAAACACAGAAATATTATTAAAATTAAATTATCAAGAAATCTTCCAAAAAAATAATTTTTAAACCAAAAAGGAACCCAATAAAATTTTTTTATTATATTTTCTGAATTTTCAGTTATATACCCGGCTCCTGCTATCGACTTTGCCCAAGTTTCATACCATAGTTTATATTCCAGAACTTCTTGAGATGGCATAGACCAAATTAAATAATCAAAGCATAAAGAAGCAATAGGATAAATTAAACAACCTGATGAAATTAAGTTTAGAGAAAAATAAGAAAAAAGTATTAAAAAAACAAAGACTAAATAAAAATATTTTTCCTTAATAAAATTAATTATAAATTTTATATTCAGCGATACAAATAAATAAAAGTAAATTAAAATATAAAAAATAAAATAAGTTTTTAAAGTAAAACAAAAAATACAAATTACACCTGAGATAACCAATATTTCTTTCTTTAAAGATATACTGTTAGTTAAAAAAAATAAAATCGTCTGATAAATGAATAATATTATTAATAATTGTCCAATTATATCTGTCCCATACTCTGATGCTCTTGTAAATTTTAAAAGTATATAAGACAAAGAAAATAACGCAAAATATCTTAAATATTTTTCATTTTTTTTATCGCTAACAAAAATTGATAACGTAATTATAATTGCACTCAAAAAAAACTGGTTTGGTGCATTGAAAAAATAATATTTAAAATATGGTAAATAAAAAATAGAGTTTAGATATAAGAGAGAAGAATGTTTAGCATAACTAAAATCTAAATTGGATAAACCAAATTGAATTTTACTTCTAGTAAAATTTAATGATTGTTGTAAATGATAAAATGCAAAATCATCATGTGTTTTTGATATAATAAAACCAATAAATATGATTGAGATTATTAATATTAAAAATTTAAAATTTATTATTTTTTTTAGATTAAATACAAAAATAATTAATCCAATTAAGAAAATGATTGTATTAAAGAAATAAGAATGAGGTAAAAAAAATATACTTAAATACGATATTAGAGTTAAAAAAATTAGCCCTAAAATTATAATAAGTCCAAAATTTTTTGAATAATCAATTTTTAAAAGTTTATTAAAACTAAAGCCATATCCTGCAATAGAAAAAAGTAGCAATATGTAGGTTAAATAAAAAACTAATAGTTCAAATACTTGCATTGTAAAAATATCTATTTTAATTTTTTAAATTGAGTAATGTAAATTGCAATATTAATCCACAAAATAGCTGAATTATAACTACTAAACATACTTCCAAATGGAATAATGGGAAGAAATAAATTTAAAATATATATTAAAGCCATTGTATTTTTTATGTCAAAAGAACCTTCTTCATATCTAATTTTAATCAATCGATAAAAAACAAATAAAATTAAAAAAGTCCCTATTAACCCATGTTCGCTTAATAATTCATACCATGTTTGATGGGGATGAGTGGCACAGCCTATATTTCTTTTTTTATTATCAAACTTTGTTGAAAGTTTTTTGGTATAATTTTTACATTCTATTCTAAAATTTTTATTACCTGCACCAAAAAATAAATTATCATTTAGTATATAAATAGACGTTATTCCGTGCGCTCCATATTGTGAACTTAAATATATTTCTGAAATTGATAAATTATTTTTATCCTGTTTAAATGAAATTGTTTCTGTGTATCTATCTATGACTTTAGTGCCAAAAAAATTAAATGAAATTATCATCAATATAAGTGTTATCAAGATAGGTTTTAAACCAATAGCGCTGTGATTTTTAAAGTAAAAATAAATAAAGATTAAAAAAATTAAAAAATATCTTATAAAATTTGCTCGCTCACCTGTAACTAAAGTAGCTATTAAAAAAAAAAATAAAATTAAAATAATTTTTTTTTTTTTATAAAGTTCATCACTAAAAGAAATAAACGCAAACCCAACAATTAAAGCTGCTGCTTTAAGTTCATCAAAAAAAAAACTACTATTTCTTAATGGATTATTTGTGTCATAACCTATTATATTTTTTCCAAAATAACCCTGATATAAAATATCAGTAGATAAAATTAATAAGGTAATGAGCCAAATTAGAAAGATCTTATTATAATTAATTAATTTTTTTTCAAACATTATTTTCACAAAAATAGGCAATATCAGAAATTTTACATAACCAATTGATCTTAATATTGATGTTTCAAAATTGCTTGATAACAAAGAATTAAATATTAAATAAACATAGAAAAATAAAAATAATTTAAAATATTTAGATTTTATCCATTCCCAGCTTTGATAACGATAACTATGATAAAATAAACTAATAGATATTAATAATAAAAATAAATTTGAAACAAGACTCCCAGAAATTAATGTTATTGGTATAGCGCTTAAAAGAAAAGTAAAAATATATTTTTCTTTGCTATTTATTTTTAACATTTGATTTTTTGCATCTGTTAAATATTAGAATATAAAAAATTATATTGAATAAAATAATTACACCAATTTTTTTAGATTCAAATATATAGAAAGAACCCAAAAATATTGATAAGAGATTATAAAAGTTAATTAAATTTGCTGTTATTGGATTAGCATATTCGTTTGGATAAATATTTTTTATTTTAAGAAAAATCGCCTGATGTAAATGTTCGCTATCTGGTTTAAAAGGAGATTTTTTGTTTAAATGTTTTCTAATTATAGAAAATAATATTTCGAAAGCTGGGTACCAAAGCAGTAAAGCAAAATACCACGCTGAGATTTCTGGATATGTCTTATTAATAAAAATTATTTTTACACCCAAATACAATCCCAAAATATAAGATCCAGAGTCGCCAAGAAATAAATTTCCTTTCAATATTAATAAATACAAAAATAACAAAAATAATATTGACCAATAACTTGTGAAAATATTGAAATCATAGAAATATTTATTTTCTACAAATGTTAAGCTGCATATAACAATTAAAAAATACCCTAACGCTAATGTATTAAGACCATCTATAAAATTAAAGCCATTTACCAAAATCAAAATACAAAATATTGAAAAAAAATAATTTACATATTTATTAGACAGATAATAATCAATGAAGTCTAAGCCAATTCCAAATATTCTTAAATCTAATGAAAAAACAAAATAAAAGACCAAAGTAAACTGTAAAAAGAATCTAATATTAGGATTACTTAAAAAATTAGTATCAGAAATTAGCCCAATTATAAAAATTAATAAAAGAAATATTTTAAGATGAAAGTTTGTATCATCTATAAAAAATAACAAAAAAAAAACTAGAAATATACCTCCTGTTAATGGTGGTGAATTTTTTGAAGAGATTGATTTATGATTTTGTGAATTTATTTTATCAAGAAATATTTCATTTTTTTTAAAAAAAAGATTTGTCATTAAAAAAATTAAAATAAATAAAGAAAACAACAACATTTTATACCTTAAAATAATAATTAAACTCTAACAAAAGTTTAAAATTTAAATAATTAAAACTCCTTTTCTAAACATTATATCTATTTTCAATTTTTTTTTGTAAGCTAAACATTGTCATTATCATTAATCTAAAGAGAGAATGAATTAAACTAAATTTTTCAAACTTATAATAAACTTTAAAAGCATTTATGAATTTTTTAATAATATCATCAGAAAGTGAATTTTGGGATTTACGCCAACTTGTTAAAACTTTATTAAATCCAAATAAAGTTATTTTTTTTGATATTTTTAACCACATAACATAATCCTCTTGAGTGGATATTTTTTTAAATAAATATTTATTAAATATTTTTTTTTCACAAATTACTGTTGAAGTGCCTACATAACAGCATTTAATCAAGTCTTTATAATTTAATTTTTTTCTTGCATATTGTTTTCCAATAATTTTTCCTTTTTCATTTATGATATTGTAAGATGTGTGTGAAAATTTTAATTTTTTTCTTTTCATCCACTTCAATTGAAGCTCTAACTTTCTCCTATGCCAAATATCATCGCCATCTAAAAAGGCTATATACTTTCCTTTGCTTTTTTTTATTCCAAGATTTCTTGATTGAGAAACACCAAGATTTTTTTTATTAAATAAAATTTTAGTATTAGGTTTTTTTATATATTTATTTAGAAATTTTTTTGAAATATTGCTTACCTCATCACAGATAATTATGATCTCAAATTTTTTAAAAGTTTGTTTTTGTATTGAATTATAAGTTTTATCAAAAACCTTTTCTTTTCTATAATAGGGAACAATTATTGAAACTAAAGGAAATTTATTTTTTGTCATCACATATATTTTCTTGGAAAGAAACCGAAAAAACCCAAAATAATTGAAATAAATCTTATCAAATAATTTAATGAAATTAAAAAATTTATTTTTGGTCTAAAAGGTATCAGAAAAAAAATCATTAAAAACTTAATAAAGTAAATATTAATTCTAATTAAGCTGTAAACAGATCCTTTTAAAAATCCATAAGAATATCTATCAATTAATACGCTTGATGAAGAATATCTAAAAATTCTTTTTACAAACCATTTTAAATTATTTCTTCGTTTTTGATAAATTTCTATTACTGGATTTTTTGCATTCCACCTTATTTCAAAACCAATTATAGATAAATTTGTAAAAAACAACTGATCTGAACCACCAATATTATTTAATCTTACATCAAAAGTTATATTTTTTTTATTTAAAACTTTGCTTTTAAAAATAACATTATTTGTTGGGCACCAATTTATTTTGCTTAAATTTTTAAAATTAGGTTTTAATAAATCATAATACACATTTTTTTTTGATGAATTTTGAGGTCCAGATATGATCGAACAATTTTTATACTTTTTGAAAATTATTAAGTTATTTATTATCCAATTTTTTGGAATAACTGAATCATCATCTAAAAAGCATATATAATCTGATTTTATTTTTTTTGCCTCTTTTAAACATTTATTTCTAAGATTTGGTATTTCATTTTTATTGAAATAAAAATAATGAATTTTTATTTTTTTTTGTAAATTAAGATATTTACAATAATTTTGAATATTTAAATTTTTTGAATTGTCAATTGCAATGATTTCTATTCGATATTTATTATTTAATTTTATGTTTATTAAACTTTTAAGTGTAATTTTAAATTTCTGGATATCCTTTGAACATATACAAATTAAAATTTTTACCATACATTGATTTTCTATATGAATTTGTCAAAAATTAGTACAATATCATGAAAAAAATAAATCTTATATTTTTTCATCCATATTCTGGGCTTGGAGGGGCTGATAGATCAATCGCTAGATTGATAAATAATTTAAATCAAAATATTTTTAATTTTCATTTTATCTCAATTTCAGAGCCAAATATAAAATTCTTTTTAAAAAAAAAAGTTGTTTTTCACAAAATCGATTCTTCTAGAACCATCTTTTCTATATTTAAAATTCGAAAAATATTAGAAAATATTAATGATTACAAAAAAAAAAACATATTTGTTTCTAATCAAAACTTTGCAAATGTTTTATCTTTTTTAATTCTATTTAATTTTAAAAATATAAAACATGTGTTAATTGAGAGAAATAGTCTTGAAGAGTTAAATTTTTCAAAAAATATTCATGATTTTATTAAAAAAAAAATTATAAAATATTGTGTAAAAATATTATACAAGTATTCTGACCTAGTAATTTGTATTTCTAAAAAACTTTCTCAAGAAATAAAAAAATATACAGGTGCAAAAACTAAAATTATTTATAACCCTGCTCTTGACAATTCAATTTTTAAAAAAAATTTAAAATATTTAAAAATTAAATCAAAAAAAAATATAATAATCAATGTCGCAAGGTTAGAAGTGCAAAAAGATCAAATTACATTACTTAGAGCATTCAAGAATATTCAAGATAAAAAAAACTTAGAACTAATGATTATTGGGTATGGATCTTGCTATGTTGCTTTAAAAAATTTTATTCAACAAAATAGATTACAAAAAAACGTAAAGATTATTAGAAAAATTAAAAATGCTAATTTATATTTAAAAAAAGCAAAATTATTTGTTTTATGTTCGAAGTATGAAGGTTTTGGAAATGTATTGATTGAAGCAGGAATGAATAAAATTCCAATAATTTCTTCAAACTGTAAGCACGGTCCAACCGAAATTCTAGAGAATGGTAAATATGGTGATTTATTCAAAGTAGGTGATCATAGAGAATTAACTAGAAAAATTAAAAATTTCATAAATAATCCTCAAAAATTGATAAAAAAATCTAATAAATTTTATAAAAGTCTTAAAAGATTTAATACAAAAAAAATTATAAATGAATATAAGAAATCATTATTAAATGTCTAATTATGGAAAAAGTTTTGAATTAAAAAGATTTTTATTAAAAATCACTTTAATAAATAAATTAAATTCATCCTTAAATAAATTTTTAAATTTAATAGTAATTAATTTTAATAAATTTATGAAAATATCTTACATACCTCATCCTAGAAATAGTATTCATATTGAAACAACTAGCTTATGTAATTTAAAATGCAAATTTTGTGCTTATGAAAAGAGAGATTTAAACTTGCACCCAAACCAAACTATGAAAATTGAAAATTTTAAAAATATTATTAATCAATGTATCGATCAGAAATATAAGTATATCGGATTAACACCTACTACAGGCGATATATTTATGGACAAAAATATTTTTGAAAAACTAAAATTATTAAATAACTGCTCTGATATTAAGGGATTTTTTTTCTACACTAATTTCATACCAATTAATAAAGATAAAATAATAGACTTAATTAGTTTTGAAAAATTACGGTATTTAGGTTTAAGTATTTATGGTCATGATAAAGAAAATTTTATAAATTTTACTAAGTCTACAGATGTTGCATATAAAAAATTAATTGAAAACTTGGAAAAGTTTGAAATATTATTATCTCAGAATAAAAATAAAATTAAAAATATTTCAGTAAACCTAAGATCTACAAAAGATTTTTTATTAAAAAAAAATAATTCAGACTTAAGCAAAATTATTAAAAAGATAATAAATTATGAATTTGTTACCTATACATATACACATGAATATAATAATTGGGGTAACATAATTAAAAGAGAGGATGTAAAGGATTTAAATATACACTTCGCAGATCAAAATAGTTTAAAAGATGGAGCTTGTTCCTTAATATTTGCAAAAAATATAATTGGTGTAAATGGCAATGTAAATGCATGTGCTTGTAGAGATGCAAATTTTTCTCTTCGTCTTGGAAATGTTTTTGATCAAAATTTAGGTGATATTTTGTCCAAAAAAAATGAAACTTATAATAAATTAATAAGGGATCAAAACAAAGGAAACTTTCCTGATGTTTGCAAGAGCTGTGATTTCTATACAAGTATTTTTTTACCAAAAAATAGAAGGGGCTACACGGAGGTCCCCGAGAAAGATTTAAAAAGTATAGATGAATTTTACGAAATTATTAAATAAATAACTTTATAGTAAGAATTGACTTAATGCTTAAAGAATTATTTTATAAAAAATCTTATCTTAATATTTCTACTAGTATTATTTCAAGGGGTTTTCAAAAAATATTAAATTTTATTTCATTTCTGTATATTGTTAATAATGTTTCTCCAGAAATTTTAGGAAATTTTCAATTTGTATTGTCTATATTAATGACTGTGTCTATTTTTAGTTTAAATGGAATGAATATTTCATTAATTGCAGCACTTTCAAAAAAAAGAAATGGTTTTTTTCTTAAGGCAACAAAACTTAGTTTTTCTTATTCATTTATTGGCTCTATAATTTTAATTATTTTTTCCTTATATAATTTTATTAATGGTGAAAATGCAATGGCTATATGTTTTATCATTGCATCATTATTAAATCCATTTTTTAAAGGATTGTTAAGCTGGAAAGTTAAAAAAATTTCTTTTGGAAAATATATAGAATTATCAAAAATTGAATTGTTAAATTCTATAATTTTAAATTTATTTTTAATTTTATCTGTTATTTTTTATACTAATGATCAAATATATCTTGTTTTAATCTCGGTGCTAATTCCCTCTTTACAAAATATAATACTTTTTTTAAAAGAGACAAAATTTAAAACAAAAAATTCAATCAATAAATTTAGAAAAGAGACTAAATATGGATTTCAATACTCTATTCAAGAAATTTTTCCAATCCTAGCAAAAGAAATAGACAAAATAATAATCTACTTTTTTCTTACACCGGTAAGTTTGGGTTTTTATTATGTGCTATGTAGATTGCCTGAATTTATAAAAAATTTTATGCAAGAGATTATTTTTTTTATAATGCCTAAATTTGCAAAGCAAAAATTTTATTCAAATAAACTAAAAAAAATGACTAATTTTTTTAATTTAATTAGTTTTTTACTAATTGTATTATTTGCCTTCACACTTTATCCTTTAATTTATAAGTCTATTTTTAATTTTGAATACCATGAATACCTTTTAATGTCACAAGTATTGTTATGCTCTCTTGGCTTTACAACTGACGTGCTTATTAAAGGGGGTTTTATTTCTACCCAGCTTAAAATTGAAAGTTTTAAACGATATACCTTTTTTAATTCCATGATTAAAATTATACTTTCACCAATCCTAATTTACTTTTTTAGTATCTGGGGAGCTATATACTCTATAGTAATACAAAGAGTCCTAACAAAAATATATGTTAATTATTTATTAAAAATGTACCATGGTAAATAATGAAATTGATTAAAAATTACATAAAAAATTATGCAAAATATCTTCTTAAGTTTTATACTCCGGATTTTTTATTTAAAAAAATCCCCAAAGAAATAATCATAGAGCCAACAAATATCTGTAATCTTAAATGTCCAGTATGTCCTACAAGTTTCGCAATGACCAGAAACAAAGGATTTATGGATTTTGAATTATTTAAATCAATAATAAACGAATTCATTGAATATAATGACAAACCAGAAATATCTATGAATTTTTCAGGTGAACCATTATTAAATAAAAGTATTTATAAGTTTATAAAGTACGCAAGTGACCATGGTCATAATACATACATAAGTACCAATGCTACTGCGATAAATGAAAAAAATTCAACAGATATGATCAAATCAGGTCTCTCGGATATTCATTTGTGTATAGATGGATTCTCCAATAAATCACATGATACATATAGAGTTGGTTCAGATTTCAATGTGATAAAAAAAAATATTGAAATTTTTTTAGAAACTAAAAATAAATTAAATAAAAAAAATCCTAATGTTGTTATTCAAACATTAATTACATCTTTATCTGAAAATGAGGAAGAGGAGATGATTAAATGGGCTAAAGAAATTGGAGCAGACTCTATTAATTTTAAATCTTTAAGCATGGGATCATACACAACAGAAGATATGAAAAAAAAATATAATTTTTTACTCCCAAAAAATAAAAATTTACGAAGAAAACAGACAGTTTATTTTAAATCAGTTTGCACTATTCCCTACCACCAAAGTGTAATCTATTGGAATGGAAATCTTGGGTTGTGCTGTATAGATTTCAATAACAAGGTAAGTATGCCAAATATAAGAAAAGATGGTTTTATAAAAACTTTACTTTCAAAGGATGTAATTAAAGCGAGAAAAAAAGGCTTTCAAAAAAAATATGATATTTGTACTAATTGTTCTTTAGGAAATGCAGATTTTATGGGAACAAATAAAAGTTTTTCTCAAAAAGAAAATATTGACAAACCAAATTTAGTTTAATTTTTTTTATTTTTAATTTTTTGATATCTTTTAAAAGAATTTGGTATTGGTTTTGGTCGATAAAGTTGTTTCAAAATATTTTTAAAACTAAAACTTCTATCTTTAATTTTTTTTGAAACATTTAATTTATCACGAATTTTAGTAATAATAGCTAAACCACTGTCAGAAAAATCGATTTTTAAATTGAATTTATCTTGATTGGTAAAATATATTTCAATTATTTTTTTAAAAATTAATCGATTAATTATCTCTGTAAAATCATTATCAAATCGAGCATTTTTAACATGTTGCAGCCAACTAACATCATCGATTAAAATTTTTCCACCTACCTTAATTTTTCTATAATAAAAATAAATCAATTTCTCTATATGTTCTGGCTCATGAAGAGAATCAATAAAAACAATATCAATTTTTTTTTTTAAAAATTTATTTATATATTTGAAATTGTCATCACGAGTTTTTAAAAATTTCCACTTTTTGCTTTTCGACACTTTTGAGCAATCATTGATATCAACAGAAATTAAATTTTTTACATTTGGAGATTTAAGAAACATTGTGGTAGATGTCCCAAAAAAAACTCCAAGCTCAAGTATTCTAAGTTTTTTACCTTTAGAAATAATTTCTTTTATAACCTTGAGTCTTTTTAAATTTTTTTGAGATTTCATAAATTTATAATTGGAAATAATTTTTTATAATGTTTTTCAAAAGAATATGCTTTTGCTTTTTCAATTGAATAATTAATAATTTTGTTTTTATTTAAATCATCAAGACTTAACATTAAGTCAAAATTCTTTATAAAATCTTCCGCATCATTTGATTTAAACAAAATTCCACCTTTATTATCCTCTAAAAATTCCTTTGGTCCATTTGGACAATCACTAGATAAAATAAATGTCCTGTTGATAGCAGATTCAATTAAAACAAATCCAGGATCTTCCCATAAAGATGATAATATAAAGCAAAATGAATCTCTAAAATAAGTTTTTACATTAGTTTTATAGCCTACTAAATTCACTTTATTTTTTAAATCTAATTCAGATATTAATTTTTCTAAATTATTTCCCTCCTCTCCTTCTCCAAGAATATTTAAGTTATATTTGTTAGGATATTTATTTTCTATAATTTTGAAACATCTAATCAAAAATGAAAAATTTTTTTGTTTCGTTAATCGTCCAATTGCAAGAATGTTATTTGATAAATTTTTTTTTGATTTTTCAATATCATCTAAACTAAATATTGGATCTTCTACCATATGCATTTTTTCTTCTTTAAATATTTTTTTTTCAGATAATAATTTTTTTGTTGATTTGGTTGGGCAAACTACTGCATAAATTTTATTAGAGAGATTTTTCCAGAGAAATTTTCTAAAAAAATGTAACCTTGGATAACCTGAAATTCGAACAATAAATTTAGTATTAAAAAAATTACTTAAAATCATAGTAAACATTGTATTCAAATGAGATATAAAAATATCAGGTTTTTTTTTAATTAATAAATATATTAATGGTAGAATAGTTATTATTGAAATTATTACTAAGCTTATTCTACTTTTTATATAACCTGTCTTAGGAAGATATTTATGAAGATTAAAACTTAAAAGGTTAATAAGTTTTAAATTGTTTGATGAAATTTTTTCTTTATAATCCTCCCATTCACCGACACTATTAATTATGTAAATATCTAGTTTTTTATTTTCATTTTTTAAAATTGTTGCTGAATTTAATACAGATTGTATTGTTGCAATTTTTGTTAAGAAAGGAGACCAATACAATATTTTTTTCATTATAAAATTTATATTATGAGTATTAAAACTTTAATATTATACAATCCCTCTTTTGAAAAGGGTGGCGTCGAAAATAATATCAAAAATTTAATATTATTATTTAAAAATAATAAAAAATATGATGTTAAAATACTTTCGGCAGAAAAAAACTTAAATGTTTTTGGAAAAACATATAAAAGTATTTTTCCAAGTTTTTTAATAAGTCTTTGTTTTAATAGAATTTCAAAATATTTTTTTTGCTCACTAATTTTATTTTTATATTGTATCAAAAATAAATGTATAATTTTTTCTTTTCAAAACAACATTCTTGCTATTTTAGTTGCAAAATTTACTTTTAGTAAGATTATAGTTAGATTAAATACCGCTCCTGAAAAATATATACATAACATAATTTCTAAAAACTTTTTTAAATTTATTTACAAATTTTCAGATTCTATTCTTTGCAACTCTATAGAATTTTCAAAGCAGATAAAAAAATATTTCAATATAAAAGCAAAACTAATTAATAATTTTATTAACTATAATTACATAAATAAAAAAAAAATTGAGAAAGTTAATATTAAAAATAATCAAAGAATTACAAAAATTTTAAACATAGGGAGATTAACAGATCAAAAAAATCAAATTTTAATTCTTAAAGCTTTATCTAGTATAAAATTTAATTATCATTTAATTATTTTAGGTGATGGTATTAAGTTAAATATTTTAAAAAGTTTTTGTGAAAACAAAAAAATTAAAAATAGAGTTAGTTTCGTAAAATTTACTAATAATCCCTATAAATACATGAATTGGTGTGATTTGTTTATTTTATCCTCAAAATATGAGGGTATGCCAAATGTTCTTATAGAAGCTGGTTATTTGAAAAAAAATATCATATCAAGCGATTGCCCCACTGGACCAAGTGAATTAATTAAACATAAAAAAAATGGATATCTATTCAAGAATAATTCTTTAGAGTCTTTGATTGAAATGATTAAAAAATACAAAAAAAATAAATCTAAAATAAAAAGTGCAAAAAGTTTAAATTATTATATAAAAAAAAATTATAACAATAAAATAAACTTTAAAAAATTATTAAATATTTTAGAAAGATTATAATTGTGTGTGGTTTTATAGGTTATACTTCTTTTTTAAATAAGGACAAAATCTTTTATAAAGATAAATTTGAAATTTATCATAATAGGATGAACCACAGAGGTCCTGATTTTCGAAAAAAAAATTGAAATAACAAATTCAAAAAAAAAATTTACTTTAGGATTTTCTAGATTATCAATTCAGGACAGTTCAACAAAAGCAAATAAAATCTTTAGCAATCAAAATTATTGCTTATTATTTAATGGAGAACTTTACAATAAAGATTTTTTAGTAAAAAAATATTTTAGTAATAAATCCTTTGAAACCACAACAGATACGGAAATACTATTTGAATTGTTAATAAATTTTGGAATATCTAAGTTAAATGAAATTGAGGGAATTTTTTCTTTTGTTTTTATTGATATCCAAAAAAATCTTTTATATTTAACAAGAGATTACACTGGCACAAAACCTCTCTTTTACTCAATTTTAGAAGGGGAAATTTTTTTTTCTTCCGAAGCATGGTTCTTATATTCAATAAGCCAAAAAGAATTAGATTATGACTCTGTTAATTTCTACTTAAAGTTTGGATACCCTCAAACAAATAAAACATTAATTAAAAATGTTCTTAAAGCTGAACCTAATAAAACAATAATTTATAACTTAAATTCTCAAAAGATAGAAAGTTTTCGGATAATCAAAGATTTGGGGTTTTCACAAAAAAAAGAGTTGAGTGAAATTCATCCATCAACTTTAAACATTAAAATAAGTAAAATAGTTGAAAAAAATTTAGTAGGTTTTAAAAAAATTGGTACGTTTCTATCAGGTGGAATTGATTCTTCAATTATATCTTTAGAAACAAGAAAAATTAATCCAGATATAGAGGCATATACTTCAATTTATAAAGGTTACGAAAATTCTGATGAAGATTATAAAACTACTGTAAAACTTTGCAAAGATTATAACATTAAATTAAATATTTATGATATTGATTTTAAATCGTCAAGTTTTGATGAATTTCTTAAAGCAGCAAATTTTTTTGATGAGCCTATAGCAAATCTAAATTTTTATTCTTCATTTGTTCAATCAAAAATGGCAAAACAAAATGGTGTTTCTGTTATATTAACTGGAGATGGTGCGGACGAAATATTTGGAGGATATCGGAAGTATTTAACTTATAACATTTATGAGAAATTCAAGTATTTATTTTTTTTAAATTCTAAACTTTATAAATATAAAAAAATGAAAAAAGATGAGTTACCATATTTTTTTCAGAAAAAGTTTGAAAACAAAAATTTAAATAAAATTTTTAACAACGACTTTTCATTGAAAATTTTAGACTCTAAAGAACATTTAATTAAAAGTGATAAAACTATTTCAAATTTAGCACATATTAATTACTTTGATTTTGAAAATTGGTTGAGTTGTGAACATAATTCAAAACTAGATAAAAGTACTATGGCAAATTCTGTAGAGGGACGGGTTCCTTTTCAGGATATTGATTTGTTGAAATATTATAATGCGAATAAAATTAATAAAAAAATTAATATTTTCAAAAATAAAATTCAATTAAGAAAAACTTTTTCTCATCTGCCTAATTATGTTCTTAATAGAAAAAAAAGTGGATGGTTTTTGCCAGAGAAAAAAATGATAAATGATTTTTTAAATATTGGTTTAGAAAATATATTTTATAATAGTTCAAGTAATATTTTAAATAAAAATTTTATAGTCAAAAATATTTTAGAAAATAATTTTAAAACTTTTTCAAAATATCAAATTATTACACTTTTAATGCTACAAATCTGGTATAATAAAGTTTTTCAATCTTGATAATATGATAATTAATTCTCTAAAATACTTTCCTTATTTATTTAAAAAAATATTTTTTTTTATAAAACATAAAAATTTATTTTTTTTAATTTACTTTTTTAAGACAGAATTAGCAAAAATAAAAAATCGATATTTAATAAAAAAATTTAATACAAAATTAAATATAACTATTGATGATTATTTGAGTCAAAGTTTTGTTACACATAATGAGAAAACAAAGAAATGGTTTATCCACAATATTGTTTATATATTATCTATGATAGAAGAGTTTGATTTAAATTCCATTAAAAATGAAATATTAGAAATAGGGTCCTACGAGGGAAATAGCTCACTTTTTTTTCTCAAAAATATAAAAGATTCCAATATTACTTGTGTTGATATTTGGTCTGATGATTTTACCTCAGGTAATAAAAATAGAAAATTAAAATTTACAGAAATAAAAAAAAATTTTGACATTAATCTATTACCTTTTAAGGATAGATTAACTGTTCATAAAATCACCTCAAATGAATTTTTTAAAATAAATAAGAATAAATTTGATTTAATTTATATAGATGGGTCGCATGTTTTTGAAGATGTATTAAATGATGGTAATAATTCAATTAAAATTTTAAATCATAATGGTTTAATTATTTTTGATGATTTTTTAAAAGATGAAGTTTTTGTGGCTATTTTAGAATTTTATAAAAAAAATAAAAAAAACCTTAAAGTTGAATATATTTATCATCAAGCAATATTTAGATACAAGGAAATGTACTAAAAATAATTCAGATGAATACTATATTATATATAGCTGAACTAAATTTACCAAATAAATCAGCTTACACTCAGCATGTTTTGAAAATATGTGATGCATTTGCAAGTAAAAATAAAACTAACTTATTGGTATTCTCTAATAAATCTAATTTTAGAAATATAAGAAATGATTATATTTTAAAAAATACTTTTAAAATAATCTCTTTATCGCCTACAAAACTAAATTCTTTTTTTTCAAGAATTAGATTGGCTTTTTATACAAAAAAAATATCAAAAAATTATAATTTAATTATTACAAGGAGCCCATTGACAAGTTTTATTCTATCAATTTTTAAAATAAATAATATTTTAGAATTACATCATGAATTAAATGGGTTTACAAATATATTTTATAAAATAATAAATTTTTTTAATTTAGATAGAAATATAAAATTTATTTTTTTACATAAAAACTTAAAAAAAACCTTTATCAATAAAAAAAACATTATATTAGATGATTGTGTTGACGTTAATGATTTTAAAAAAAAAAAATATAAAACAAAATTTGAGTTTGTATACACTGGGAGCCTCCATAAAGGTAAGGGAATTGAAATAATTACTTATCTTGCTGAACAATTTCCTAAGAAAAAATTTCATATATTTGGAGATATAAATACTTTGTCTAAAGAATATAAAGTTATAATTAATAACAAAAAAAATATTATTTTAGAAGGCCATTTTAAATATAAATTTTTACCATCTATATTATTAAAATCTGAATTTTTGTTGATGCCTTATTTAGAAAAAGTTAATGTTAACTCAAAAAAACTAGAGGTATCAAAATATATGTCCCCTCTAAAATTGTTTGATTACTTAGCCGCTGGAAAAATAATTATTGCATCTAATCTAAGAGTTTATAGTCATATCCTTAGGAATAAAAAAAATAGTTTTTTGATTTCACCTAATCGTCTTAATGAATGGAAGAAAGTAGTTGGAATTTTATTAAAAAATAAAACAAAATATAATTTCATAAGAAAAAATGCTAAATTAACAGCTGAAAATTATACTTGGAATAAAAGAGTACAAAAAATAATTAGTTTTAATAAATTATAAATTATGAAAAATAAAATATTGATAACTGGTGTTGCTGGATTTATTGGTTTTAGTGTAGCAAAGAATTTATTAAAAAAAAAATACAAAGTATTAGGAGTAGATAATTTAAACAATTATTATAATCAGAGACTAAAAAAAGAAAGAATAAAAAAATTAAGATCGAAAAATTTTGAATTTATAAAATTAGATTTAAAAAATAAAAATCAAATAAATAAAAGTCTTAAAAATAAAAAAATTAATCTAGTTCTTCATTTTGCTGCACAACCTGGTGTAAGATATTCTGTAGATGAGCCGAGTTCATATATTGAGAATAATATATTGGTTTTTTCAAATATTTTAGAATTTGTAAGATATAAGAAAATAAAATTAATTTATAGTTCATCTAGCTCGGTTTATGGCGATACTAACAAACATCCTATTTATGAACATAATGAATTAAATCCTAAAAACATTTATGCAATAACAAAGAAAAATAACGAGGAACACGCAGAGATATATTCAAAAATTTATGGATTAAGTATTATTGGATTGAGATTTTTTACTGTGTTTGGAGAATGGGGAAGACCTGATATGTTAATTCTAAAATTTCTAATTTATGCAAAGAAGGGTCTTAAATTTCAACTATATAATTTTGGTAATCATTTTAGAGATTTTACCTACATAGAAGATTTATTTGAAATGATTTATCCTTTAATTAAAAATCACAAAAATATGAAAAATGGTCATATTTTGTATAATGTATGTTCAAACCGGTCAGTTCATCTTAAAAAAGTTATAAACTTTTTGATTAAATTATCAGGATACAAAAATATTATTAATATAAAAAAAAGTGAACTAGAAGTTTTTAAAACTCATGGATCGAGAAAAAAACTTGAAAGGGCAACAAATAAAAAATTTAAAATTTCCAATCTCCAAGATTCAATGGAGAAAACATTTAATTGGTTTGAAAATAATAAAAAACTTTTTTAATAAAATTTTTTATTAATTATCTTTTAAGCTCAAAAATATTTTTAGAAATCATTTTTACATTTACCTTAATTTTATTTTTCTCAATATTATCAAATTTTTTCAAATTATTCTTAATTTCAGCTATATCTAATGAACCAAATTTTTGTTTTTTATATTCCTTAGTTAAAAGAATATTTCCCGAAAAAAAATATGGCAATATCGAAGAAACTAAATTTGTATTTTTAATTATAGATAATAACTTAAAAATCATGTTTTTTAAAAAACTGCCATTATTTACTTTGAAGTCATAGCTACTATCCATTAATTTTTCTTTTTTTATTTGCTTTAAAAATTTATCAGAAAATATTGTAAATTTTTTAATGTTAAAAACTTCTTTTTCTAAAGTATTTTTAAAATTGATTTTAATTTGATTGTTGATTATAGAATTTAATTTTTTAAATTTATTTATTCTAACACCGTATTTATAAATTATGTTATCTAAATTTCTAAAATTTCTTACTAATAAAACACTTTTTTTTTTTAACTTACATGCTTCAAAAGAGGTTGTGCAACCTGAGTGAATATATAATTTAGAAGAAATTATCCAAGGTGTAATAGTATAATCTCCATCAACAATAATATTTTTATAATCAATAAATCTTTTTTTGACTTTTTCAATATCCTGAACAGGATGTGGTCTAAAAATTATTTTTAAATTTTTATTTTTATCAGATAATTTTTTTAAGTTATCAATTACAAAAAAATAATCTTTTTTTCTTTCGTTTGATTGAAATTCGTCATTTTTAATTAAATTTTTTTTTTTTGGCAAATAAGATTTAACGTATTTTCTTGAAATTTTTTCATTTAAAATTCCATCCTGTGAAAAAGAAGATGCAAAAAATATAAAATTATTATATTTTTTTTTTATGAGTTTTACTTGATCTTCAAAAATTTTAATATTTTTTTTTTCTAGTAAGTCGAACTTTGGATGCCCAATTAAATGAAAATTTTTTTTTTTGGAATTTTTTTTAAAAAATAAAATATCTTTCTTTCCCCATGCAAAAAAATTATCAACGATTTCATAGATCTCTTTTGGATAACGATAAGCTTTCTCAAATTTTTCCATACCACATATTGGGCCTTCTTCATCAAGTTGATAAATCAAATTCCCCTGTTTTTTGAGTAATTTTAATAACCATAAAACAATAGTTCCTGAGCCTTTGTCGATATATATGCAATTTCTAATATTTAATTTTAGATGGATGTCACTTTGAGATCCCAAAATTATTTTCAATTTTCCTTTAAATTTTTTTATTAAATTATATGAAAGAAATAATTTTGGAATAAACTCTCTTTTCTTTACTTCCACGGGCAAAACTAGAATCATATTTAATAAATAAGTTTTTTAAAAAAAATTATATTAAATTTTTTTTTTATCAATTATTAGTGGTTTCATTTTTTTATCTATTTTTTTGAAGCCATTTTTTTTTAGAACTTTTAATGAAGCTATATTCTTATCAACAACTCCTGCAAAAATTTTTTTTACTTTTAAAGTATTTTTACAAAAAAATACCATTTTTTTTATTAAAGAACTTCCATGACCCTTTTTTAAGTATTTTTTATCTCCTATCATATATTTAATTTCGCACTGTGTGATTGCAATATTATCAATTTCACAAATTCCAATGAAATTATTGCCTAAATATACTCTAAAAATAATATTTTTTTTGTCAGATATTTTCTTTTGTAAAAATTTTTTTTGAGTTTCTATTGTATGATAATTTTTTTTTTTAAGAGAATACTTGTTTAACGTTTTGTCATTTAACCACTTAATCCATTCTTTTTCGATATGACGGTGATTTCTAATTTTTTTTAGAAAAATTTTTTTCTTTATCATTTGAATAAACTAATAACTTTTTTTAGTTTATTTAAAGATAAATAATTTGGATTTGTTAGAGAGTCATAATTTTTAATTGTATTTGTTTTTTTAATTTTCTTAATATTTAGATATCTCGGTTTAAAATTAAAAAAATTTATTGATGGGTAAATTAAAAAGTAACTATTATATTCGATTGATCTTCTCATTTCTTCTTCGGAAATTAAAACTTCATGGATTTTTTCTCCCTCTCGAATACCACTCACTTTAATCTTCTTTTTATTAAAATAAATTTTAAAAAGGTCCATTATTTTGATTGATGGCAATTTTGGTACAAATATTTCTCCACCAGACATTTTTTCTATTGATTTAATTACAAAATTTGAGCACTGATCTAATGTCATTAAAAATCTAGTCATTTTAGGATCTGTAATTGCAATTTTATCTAAACGATTTTTATGTTTTTCAAGAGTTTCCAAAATTGATCCTCTTGATCCTAAAACATTGCCATACCTAATTACTGAAAATCTCGTCCTCTTTTCACCTGAGATGTTATTTGCTGCTACAAATAATTTTTCCGCTGTCATTTTGCATGCTCCATATAAATTCGTTGGATTTACAGCCTTGTCAGTTGATATCAGTATTACTTTTTTTATATTATTCTTGATTGCAGACATGATTACATTATTTGATCCATTAATATTTGTTTTAACACTTTCGAATGGATTGTACTCTAAAGATGGAACTATTTTCAAAGCTGCAGCATGTACAAGTATATCAACATTTTTAGTTGCTAATTCCAATCTTTCGTATTCTCTAACATCTCCTAAAAAAAATTGACAATTTTTAAATTCTTTTGAATTTTTCATTTCAAATTGTTTTTGCTCATCTCTTGAAAGAATAATTATTTTTTTTGGATTATATGTTTTTATTTTTTTTATAAATATTTTACCAAATGAACCTGTTCCACCCGTAACCATAATTATTTTATCTTTAAACACTGTTTTCATATTCTGTTTTTCGAGAAAAATTTTTGAATCAAATTTATAAAATATGACATTTCTTTTTTTGTTATTTGATAATAGTTTGGTAAACTGATTGCCATTTTATAATATTTTTCTGAATTTAAATATTTTTTTTTATTTTTTTTATTGTTCATTTCAAAAAAGGGGTGTTTGTACAGTGGAATATAATGTAGGTTTACCCAAATTTTATTTTTTCTTAAATAAGCAAATAACTTTCTATGTATCTTTTTTGGAACTAGGGCAACAGTAAGATGACATGAGGAGAAAGAATCTTGCTTTTGAAAAATAATAGGTAAATTTGATAATTTTTTAACAATAAATTCGTGATTTTTATTTCTTTTTTTTAAAATTAGTTCAATTTTATTTAATTGACTAATACCTAAAGCGGCATTCATATCACTCATTCTAAAATTATATCCAAGCAATTGTTGTTCATAATACCATTTGCCTGGACTTCTGAATTTAAATTTATTTGAATTTCTTTCAATTCCATGTTCTCTAAGAAGTTTTATTTTATTATTTAGTTCTTTATTATTAGTAGTAATTGCACCACCTTCGCCTGTGGTTATGGTTTTAACAGGATGAAAACTAAAAATATTTAAATCTGAATACTTACAACTTCCGACCATACTATTTTGATAGGTTGAACCAAATGCATGAGATGAATCTTCTATTATTTTAAACTTGTATTTTTTTGATAATACATCAATTTTTTTCATATCAGATGATACACCACCTAAATGAACAACTATTAATACTTTTGGGAGTTTATTTGTTTTATTAGCATTAATAAGTTTTTTTTCTAAACTCGAAGTACAAATATTAAAATTTGAAAAGTTTATATCTACAAAATCAATTCTACTTCCACAGTGTAATGCACAATTTATAGATGACACAAAAGTTATTGGGCTTGTCCAAACAAAATCACCTTTTTTTAATTCCAATGCTTTACATGCTAATAGCAATGCTGAACTAGCACTGTTTACACATGATGTATATTTCACATTACAATAGTTAGATATCAATTCTTCGAATTTTTTAACTGTGGGTCCTGTGGTTAGATAATCAGATTTTAAAACTTTGTTTACAGCAGAAATATCTCTAGAATTTATAAATTGTCTACTATATGGAATTAATTTCATGTTATTTTAAATTATATTTAAATAAAAATTCACAGTATTTCCAATCATCATAATCGTCTATATCTTGAACATAAAATTTATTTAATAAATAGGGAAAACAATTATTTGAAAAAAAATTATTTTTATTCCAATGTTTTTCTTTTCCCCAATAAAATTGTCCAGCATCATGAAAAGAACTCTTTAAATCTTGTGATCTTTTAAAAAAATTTCTCTTATTATACATTTCTATATGACCATCTTTTTTTAAATAAAATGACCTTTGAATTGGATAAGAAAATTTATTAACAGAAAATAAAATTGAATTTTTTTTTTGTTTTAAAAGTTTTAAATGATTTTTTTAGATCAATTGGCTTTAAAAGTGGTGAAGTAGGCAAGATGCAACAGTAGTAATTTTGTTCAGCTGTGATTTTTTTTATTTTTTTAATATCATACTTTATAACTTGAGTAACAGGAGTAAAATCATTAGATAATTTTTTATTTTCTCTTAACAATATCTCAGCTCCATATTTTTTTGAAATGTTTGCAATTTTTTTACTATCTGTTGATACAAATATTTTTGAAAAAATTCCAGATTCTATACAAGTTTTTATTACATAACTAATTATTGGTTTATTATTAAATAGTTTAATATTTTTATTTTTAATCCTCTTACTTCCTGATCTAGCTGGTATTATTGCAATATTCATAAGAAATTATTATATGTAATTATTGACTGAAACAATAGATTTGTGAGGCAGTGAACTTCTAAAGTTTTTATGTGGAAGCAAAGTAAAGGTTTTTTTTTTTCCATAACTAGATATGACTAATGCATAAGATTCAACCCCAATAATATACTTATTATTTTTAAAGCTTTTAAAAATTGTTTTTTCTTTATCTAATTTAACATTTATTTTTGAATTTCTTAGTATAATTTTTTTTAGAAAATTGAATTTCGAATTTTTTTCTGAAGGATGTAATCTAATCGTTAAAACATTAACATTAATAGCCTGCAAAAATTTTATCATTTTTTCTATGATTTCTCTTTCATTTTTATAATATTTTCTATTATTAAACGGTTCTGATAAAAAAAGGGCCTTGACATTTTTTTATTATTAAATTTAAGATTATTTTTTTCCCCTAATTGCTTTAATAATTCAATTTTATAATAATTCTTAACTAATTTTATTCTAATTTGCTTAAATATTTTTTTTGAAATATGAAAAGAAAATTTATCTGAACACCAAATTTCATTTGGATAATGATACTTTCCCTTATAAAAAAATCGAACTTTATAATTTATATAATGATCTAAAAATGTAATAATATTTTTATGTTCCTTAAAATAAAATCTTATTTTCTTCTCAATATCTGAATTTATACTTGTGCCAGTTATAATTTTATCAAAATGTAATTTTTTTATTTTTTTTAACATGGTATTATTTCTATTAAATAGTTTCTTTGCTGGTCCTGATAAATAAAAATAAAAATTATATTTTTTTCTATTTTTTAAATACCAATAATATATCTGATTAGCTCCACCACTATCATTTGCACATATTAAGATGTTCCCTAAATCAGACAATATTAAATTTTTTCCAAATTTTTTTAAAACTTTTAATAATATAATCTAATTCTTGTTCATCTAGCTGATTAGAGCAAACTTCAAATCCGATATATTCATTTTTGTTTAATCTTTCAGAAACTGGACACGACCCATGACTGTAATTTCTTTTATATCTATTTACTGCTCTCTTTCCATTCAAGTTCCAAGGGAATAACTTTTGATTAAATGGTTGCATCTTCTTAAAAATTTCTAATAAATGTAAATTTCCATATTTTTTTGAAATATTTGGTATACCCATCTTGATTAATTCATTGAAAATTTTATCTCTACTAACACCAGTTAAACTTCTGTCTATTCTTATTTTATAAACATAATATACGTGGGTACATTGTTTTCTTACTGAAGGAACTACTATACCTTTAAGTTTAGAGAGTTCTTTATTTAATTTATTTACAATTTTTAATCTACCTTTAATTATTTTTTTTAATTTTTTTAATTGTTCAATTCCTATTGCACACTCTATTTCCCCTAATCTAAAATTATAACCTATCATGCCAGGATTATCCCTTAATTTTTTTTTTTGTATTAACATTTTCTCCATGATTTCTTAATAGTCTTAATCTTTCAGCAATCTTATTATTATTTGTAACTAATATCCCTCCCTCACCTGTGTGAATATGTTTATGACAATTTAAACTGAAACCACCAATATCAGTGAGTGTTCCTGTGAAACGATTTTTATATAAAGATCCAGGTGCTTGAGCGCTATCTGAGATAATTTTAATATTATGTTTCTTTGCAATGTAGTTAAGCTTTTCATAATCAGCAGACTGACCACCAATATCAACTGATAGTATTGCAATAGTTTTTTTTGTAATCTTTTCTTCTATTTTACTTGGATCTATACAAAAAGTTTTATCATCTATATCTACAAAAATAGGTATGCAATTCCAATGTAATATTGACATTGCTGTAGCACTCATGGTCCAAGGTGTAGTGATAATCTCATCACCAGGTTTTGGATTTAATGCACCAACTGCACATATTAAACCAGAGGTCCAAGAATTAACTGTAACTGCATGCTTGACTTTAAAAAATTTTTCAATGTTTTTCTCGAACTTTTTTACATACTTCCCTCCATTGAATCTTTCTCCCCACACACCTAAATAGTTACTCAAAATTCCAGATGAAACTACATTTCTGGCTGCATTCAATTCTTTAAAATCGTAAGTATTAAATCTTTTAAATCTTTTTTTTAACATTTATTTCATTGTGTAATTTAGATATTATTGAATGTACTTCAATAGCTTCTTTCATTGAACATAAATTTGTTTTTTTATTTTTAAATTTTTTGCTAATTTCATCTAAAACATACTTTTGAGAATTAAAATAAAATGGGTTTTTTATTTTTTTTACTGTCTTAAAATAATTTTTTTTATTATAGACATCATTTTGAATTCTTTTTTTTATTTCTATATCATAACCACCATTTAAATAACTTAATATAAAGTTACTATTCTTGAACTCAACTTTTTCAAAATTACTATTTGCTTTATCATTTGAGATAAATAAAACATTATTTTTAAAGTAAGAAATCATAAATATTAGTGAATTTTTTGAATACCCAAGTAATTTAATATTTTTAAATTTTCCAAAAAATTTATTCATTAAACAAATATAATGTGAAGCTCCATTCAATATTGAACTATTATAATAAATTGTACAAAAAATATTTTTTTCCTTTTTTTTTAAAATATATTTTCTCAAAGCACTACTTAAGATAAAATCGGAATTTCTCATATAATTTATATATATATTGATTTTTTTATTTAAAAAAAATTTTTCAACTTTTTTTGCCTCATTTATATTTTCTGTAAAAGGTTTTTCACACAAAACAAATTTAATATTTTTATATTTAGATAATTTTTTTAAAATTTTGAAATGATTTTTAATATTTACTGAGATTATTACTAATGATGGTTTTAGTTCAATTAAGGCTTTTTCAATGTTATTGTAAATATTATAAATTTTTTTATATTTATTTAATTTATTTAAATCTTTATCTACTAATCCTAAAATTTTAAAATTTTTACTACACTGGATGGCCTTAAGATGGCTGATTTTGTAGTGTTTATTATTTTTATTATTGTACTCTGATCCTATATTTCCTAATCCAATAATTAATACTCCAATCATTTAATTTTAAATTCCTTTACCAAAAATAATAAAATTTTTTTGATTTTTATCCAATAATTTAGAATTATTAATGTATTTTAATTTATTAAAGCTTTTAGTTTTATTGTTAATTTCTTTACTCAAATATCCTGATAATAAATTTGGAGTATATTGTATTAAATTTTTTCTTTTCCAAAACTTTTGATTAATGTGATTTTTTAAAACAAAATCTAAAGAATCTTCCTCAATACCTAGCCAATTGCAGAATAATTTATCAATTTTTTTGTTTTCTTTAGCTTCATGTTTTTTCAACAATCTTATAGCATTATTTCTAGATATTCTTTTAAAACGAATTTCCCTACTTAATTGATCTGTAATTTTAGAAAAACCATGCTTATATAATTTTAATTTATCATGTAAGAACATGTAGACTGCACAATCAGTGTGATCATATTTGTCCATAGTTTTTGAAAAATTACATGTTTTGTAATTGTAAAGAGAAATCATTTTTTCATGCTGCTTTTTTACATCCCATTTAATATAATTACCAAGATACAATCCCCTGATTCCGATATTATTTATGTCACTAAACTCAGGATATAAATAATTATATATATCATCATGATGAAGTTCATTGTTTGAATTTAACAAATCCTCTGCTTCATAACCCATAAGATCATGTTCTTTTCTATATCTTCTCGTCATCTCAACTTCATGTTTATGGGAGAACATACCTACCTGTTCTAAGCCTTGGTGAGCACCCCAAAAAATCAAGGGGATTTTAAAATCTCTTGCCATTTGAACAGGGAAAACAGTTTGACCAGCTATACAGTGCCAATAAATGCTTCCAAATGTTTTTAGAGTAGATCTTGTAATTTTTTTAACAGTTTCAATATTTACATTTTTAAAATGAATATCTAAATTAAATTTTATTCTTAAATTAGCTAAATTTCTAATTCCTAAACCAGAATTATAATATTTATTATATGTAACTAAAAGTGGTTTCATTTTCAGAATATTTTTTACGATATGAACTATATAGTAGGAATCTCCCGATCCAGTTACTGGAACTATGCAATCATAATTTTTTTTTTTACTTTTGTATCTACTTACTAGCTTTTTGAGTCTATCAAATCTATAATTCCAATCTAACGTATATTTTTCTTTATGTATTAGACAACCTGAACACAAACCATCATCATTAAATTCAATTCCTAAAGGATGGTGTTCTGAATATAAACAATTTTTACAAAATTTGACTTTCATTATCTAATAATATTTTTATTTTTAAAATTATGTTTAATTTGCTCTTTTAAATTATAAATTGAGCTTTCTTTGAAATTTAATTTATTGCCTACACCTATAGCAGAAACAAATTTATTTTTTAGAATTTTTTTTGATAGCTTAATGTTGTTTATACCTCCAAAAACAATTAATTTTTTTTCTATTATTTTTGAGATTTTTAATAAATTTAAATCAAATAAACCATCACCTTCATTTTTATAGTCAATTATCAATATTTCCGAATACATATTTTTATCAAATAAAGTGATAGGGTGTTCGTTTATTTTATATTCTTTTTTTTTAACATGATTAAAATAAAATAATTCCTTATTTTTATATTTTAAAGGTAAACATAAAATTATTGCTTGTGATCCAATAAATTCAGAAATTTTTTTTATTTTTTCAGGGTTATTAAATAAAAAATTATCTATTACGATCCTTTCGATTCCTAAAGAACATAATTTTATTGCATCTTTATAATTTCTAATTGAGCCAGCATAAATTAAAGGTGTATTAAAATTTTTTTTATTTAAATTTTCAATTAATTCAAAATTAGGACCCAATTGTTTTTTAGATCTGTTAATGTCTAAAATTAGTATTTCGTCAACTTCCCACATATCTAAATTCAAAACTGAAGAGGAAACTTTACCTATTGGTAAATATTTTTTATATTGAAATGAGTTTACAACTCGGTCATTTTTAATAACTATAACTCCGATTATTCTTTTATTTATATTTTTCATATTTTAAAAAAAGCTAATATATCTTTTAAAAATTCTTTACCTATAATTTGACTTTTCTCAGGGTGAAACTGAACTCCAATAACATTTTTTTCATAAATCAAACTATTTATTTTTTCTCTATCAATATTTGAGGTAATAATTACATTTTTATCTTTTGTTAAATATTTAAACCCATGATTAAAATAAAAATACTTATTATTGTATTTTTTTAAAAAATTTAATTTATTTGTTTTTTTATAGAATACTGGTAACCATCCAATATTAAAATTTTTTTTATTTTTAATCACTTTTCCATCAATCTTATTTAATCCTTTAATTTTACCCCCTTCATAACCAATTGTAGATAAAATTTGCATTCCGAGACAAATACCAAATATTGGAATTTTGGTTTTTTTTAAAAAATTATACAAATTTTTTTTTTTTGAGAATATCTATCGCTCTTTTGTAATGTCCGACTCCTGGTAAAATTATTAGTTTTGAGTATTTAAGAATTTCCAGCTTATCTGATACTTCAACATTTTTTTTAAGTGATCTTAAAATTCTATATATTGAATTTATATTACCGCATTTATAATCAACAATTGCTATATATTCCTTTTTACTTAAATTCATAAATCATAACCAACTTTAAATTTTTTTAAAATTATAGGTTTTGATTTTGTATTTAAAAACTTAATTTCGAAAAGATCTTTATTTACAAAACTAGAGACTATAGACCAAAATTTTTTTTTACTTATATTTATGTATCTACAAAAAGATTCAATGCAATGATCAGAACATGACCCATCATATCTTTCAATTATTTCTATACCTTCACTTCTGCTAATTTTTTGATTTCTAATTTCTTCGTTTACATAATCTGTTACTCTTCCAAATCCATATTTATAATATTTTATCATCTGATTCAATATTACCCAATCTTCATCCAAAGCGGTAAGACCATACATGTCTTGATTTTTTTTAAAAGATTCTTTTCTTCTCTCTAAACCTCTAAGTAATGCAGATAAACCATTTGATTTTAAAGACCAGTCGTCCCAAAACCATCCCAGGTAAATTATTTGAGTGTTGTTAAATTTATTTTTTTTTGGAAATTCATAATTTAAAATATCATGTTTATTAAATCCATAATCAATCATCCATTCAATATTGCAACCTTGAGCCGTATTTAAATTTTTTAAATTATTTCCATCCCATTCATGCTTTCCAGAAGTTTTCATATCACCTAATTGAATAGATGGATTTTCTCCCCATAATATTAAAGGAATTTTTAATTTATTAGCAAGTATTGGTACAGCTGATATTAATGCTTGTTCGGATGCTTTTGCCCAATTTCCATATTTAGTAAAACCTATTTTTAATAATTTTTTCCATGTTTGAGGTTGTAGTGAAATTACTTGATGATCAAATCCTAGCGAAATTAGATTTGATAAATTCTTTGCACCTAAATTGGTTATCTGTTCGGGGGGATAAGATAATGTAACTAATAAGGGCCTTTTTTTTAACTTTTCTTTAATCCAAACTGCTTGTCGCGTACTGTCCTTTCCTCCACTTACTCCTATTATACAATCATAATGTGAGTGTTGTTTAAACTGTGAAAAAATTTTTTGTAAAATTTCAAGTCTAATATCCCACTCATAATTCTTATTATTTATACTTTTAGAATATCTGCATGCTGGACAAACGCCATCAAGAAAAAAAGTTGCTGGTCTTGTATCTGGTTGAAGACAATTTTTGCAGAATTTCATCTCAAAAGATAAAGATAAATTTAAACCCTATATATTTGATTTACACAATTTTTTTACTAATTCACTCACTTTTTGATCATCTCGATAAATTTTAGACATAATTTTGGTAGCATTTTTTGGGTCATGTCTAAAAGCTAATCTTAATAAATTCATCCAATTTACATTGTTTTTTGATCTAATTTTTTGAATGCTATTTATAATCTGTAAATTTTTTTTATAGATTTTCATAATCTTTTTTAATATGAATTACTTTTCTTAGCTTGTAAATAAATATATTGTTATAATCAATTCCAAATGTATCACAAAAAAAAAGTATTAGTGATTGTCGCGCATTCAGATGATGAAACAATTGGGTGTGGGGGGTATATAAAAAAACTTTCTATTTCAAATTATGAAGTAAAAGCAATATCATTTACAGATGGAATATCATCAAGAGGAAGGAGTATTTTAAAAAAAAAAGAGAGAATTAAAAAATCAATTAAAGCATCAAAAATATTAGGATTTCAATGGCTAAAAAGATTTAATTTTCCTGACAACGCGCTTGACTCAATACCATTGATAAAAATAATTAAAAAAATCGAAAATATAAAAAAAAAAATTCAATCCAGAATTGCTTATTACACATAATTTTAGCGATCTCAATATTGACCATAGAATAATAGCTGAAGCCGCTTTAACTGCCTTCAGACCTGAACCCAACTCAAAATTAAAAAAATTTATTACTTTTGAAGTCCCTTCATCAACTGATTTTAGGAATTTAAAGAAAAAAAATTTTCATCCAAATTTATATATTGATATAAATGATACAATTAATTTTAAATTAAAAGCTTTATCATGTTATGAAAGTGAAATTAAAAAATATCCTCATTCAAGATCAAAGAAAGCGATAGAAAATCTTGCAAAAATACGAGGTAATCAAGTAGGGTTAAAATTTGCAGAAAGTTTTGAAATAATTCGCCATGTGGAAAAATGATAAAAAATTTGCAATTGCTTGCAGCAAAAAATGGTTTTTTGAATCAAAAGAATTTAATTCTTTGAGAAGAAATTTTAAATTTTTAGTAATTAATAATAAAAAAAAATTAAATTTAGATGAATTAAAAAAAAAACAAATAAAAATTATTTTTTTTCCACATTGGAGTTACAAAGTTCCATCTAAAATTTTTAATAACTTTAAATGTATCAATTTCCACACATCCCCTCTACCATATGGCAGAGGAGGTAGCCCAATTCAAAATTTAATATTAAGAAAAATCAAAAATGCTCCAGTATGTGCGCTGCTGATGAATGGCTCTTTAGATGCTGGACCAATATATGCAAAAAAAAAAATTTCTTTGAACGGTAATTTAGAGGATATTTTTAAACGCATTTCTAATGCTATTTACAAATTAATATTAAATATTCTTGAAAAAAACCTTACCCCTACTGAACAAAAAGGATCAGTAAAAAAATTTAAAAGATTAAATTACAAATTAAATAAATTAAAAAAAAATCTTAAATTTAATGATGTCTATGACTCAATAAGAATGCTAGATCATAAAGAATATAGACCTTCATATTTGCAACTAAAAAACTTTTCTATCCATTTTAGAAAAGCTAAAAAAATTAAAAATAAAATTATCTGTGAAGCGGAAATCAAAAAAAAATAATTTTACAATAAAAAAAGTAAATATAAATGATGAGCTTTGGATATTGAAACTTTATAATTTTTACGTTCGTAAAAAAATTTTTAATTCTTTAAACAAAGTAAAACTTACAGAACATAGAAAATGGTATGCTAAAGCTATGCAAGATTTTTTTTTAAAACTATCCTACGGAGATAATAATTGTGGATATATAAGAATTGAAAAAAGTAATAGCATAAAAGAAAGCTTTGAAATTTCTATTGCAATAAAAAACCAATACATTGGTAAGGGTTTTGGAAAAAAACTATTAAAAACCGCTATTTCAAAATTTTATAAAAAAAAAACCAATAGAAAAAATAAATTAATAGCTTTAGTTAAAAAGAATAATATTATTTCTCTTAATTTTTTTTTAAAAAATAATTTTAAGGAAATAAAAATTAAAAATCAGTACAATTCCAAATTAAAAAAGCTAAGGATTTGTCAGTTCAATTATGAAACATAAAAAAATATTTAAAAATTACCCATATATAATTGCAGAAATATCAGCAAATCATAACGGAAAGCTTAAAAATATTTTTAAACTAATTGATACAGCAAAAAAAAATGGTGCCGATGCTGTAAAAATTCAAACTTATACTCCACATATGATGACACTTAAAAAAAATTCTAAACAATTTAAAATAAGATCTGGGGAATGGAAAGGCTACAATTTGTGGAACCTATATGAAAAAGGACAAACAAAAATAGAATGGCATAAAAAAATTTTTAATTATGCAAAAAAGAAAAATATATTAATTTTTAGTACACCCTTTTCTACTGAAGCTGTCGATATACTTCAAAATTTAAAATGTCCTGCCTATAAAATTGCTTCATTTGAAATGAATGATTTAAATCTTGTTAAATATATAGCAAAAACTAAAAAGCCAATGGTTATATCTACAGGTTTAGCAAATTTAAAAGAGATAGAAACAACTGTAAAGATTGCAAAAAAGTTTGGTTGTAAAGATTTAACTTTGCTTTATTGTGTAAGCAATTATCCTTCAGATACTAGCGACTTCAACTTAAACATTATTAATATTTTAAAAAACAAATTTAAGTGTAGAGTGGGACTTTCAGATCATTCTTTAGGAAGTAAAGTAGCAGAATATTCTTTAATTTGTGGGGCTGAGGTATTTGAGAAACATATTGCTCTAGCAAATCAAAAAAAAGGATTAGATTTATCTTTTTCTATTAAAGGGAAAAAACTGAAAGATTATTGTGACACATTAAGAAAATTATCAGCTCTGATTAATAATAAAAAATTTTCAAGAACTAAAAATGAAATGGAAAATAAAATATTTAGAAGAAGCATATATACAACCAAAAAAATTAATAAAGGTGAAAAGTTTAGCGAAATTAACATAAAAACTTTTAGACCGGCTATTGGATTATCCGCTTCAGAATTTTTAACTATACTTGGAAAAAAATCACCTGTAACTATAGAAAAAGATGAGCCACTTCCTAAAAATTTGAAAAGTTTGTTATAGATATAAATTATTAAATATAAAAGATTTATTTATTTTGAATATTTTAGTTTTTTCAAAGCTTTAATCAAACTTTTTTGATTAGAAACAGTTTTGCATTTGCTATTTAAAATATGGCAGTGACCTTGATTGAGTGATTTAAGATACATATTGTATTTAGGATACCACAAATAAAAATTCATAGTGGGTATACTATTAAATAAGCTACAAAAGATTCCACCATTTAAAAAGGCTACAGACTCGGAGGCATTCAAAGTTAATAATAAAGTATTTTCTTCTGATATTTCCACATTATTTAATTGACTAATTTTTTTTAGGACTTTTTTTATCTCATTTTTAGTTTCACCTGGATGTGGTTTTACTATGACAAGTCTTTCTTTAAAAACTTTTCTATATTCTGTAAAAAAAATCTTATACTGACGTTCACGCATCGCTTTATTAAAAATAATATCATGATGGCCTGACGAATAAAGTAATGTGAATTTTTTTTTTTTGAATTTTACTTTTTTACACTCATCTATATATTTTTTATTTTTATAAGGATTTTTTATCAAATAAATATTTTTATAACCAATTTTTTTATATATTTTATATTCATTTTTGTTATTAACAAAATATGTGCAATTTATATCTCTTTTTAAATTTCTTGGTTTATAATTCTTATTTAAACCAGACAAAGGTGTAGTTGAATGAGATATTATAACTCTTTCTTTAAAAAAAATTTTTGAAAGCACAAAAAAGAATTTGCTATATATTAAAGGAAGAGAGTCACTTATATAAATTTTACTTGAAAAAAAAAAGAAAAAAAAACTTCCTAAAATTTTTTTAAAATAACTATTTAGATAAATTAATTTAATTTTTTTTCTAATTAATATCTTATTAAATATTGTATCTTTAAATAATCTTTCATAAATATTTTTTTTATAAATAATTAATCTGTATTTTTTATTTGTTGATAAAGCTAATGAAAAGAAATTTTCTAATTCACCATAAGAATGAGCGACAAAAAAAGTCTTCATTTTTCTGAATTTATTTTTATTATACCTTGTTTTATAGACACAATATTATCAAAATATTTTTTTAAATTTAAATTATGGGAGATGAAAATAATTAATTTATTATTTTTTTTCATGAGTATATTTTTTACTATCTCTTTTTCAGTATTTGTATCAATCTGATTGGTTGACTCATCAAATATTAAAATTTTTTTATTAAAATAAAAAGATCTCAATATTCCAATTTTTTGCGCTTGTCCTCCAGATATATTTTTTCCAGAAGTTGCGATCAATCCTTTATATTTAATTTCGTCACTAGTATTCAAAAAATCTTCAAATTTAAAATATTTCATTAGTTTTTTAATTTTATCAAAATCTATGAATTTATTCTCAGTTTCTAAGCTAATATTTTTTTCTAATGTGGTTTCAAAAATATGATTTTTTTGAGGCGTATAGCTGAATAAACTTTGATAATTTTTTTCATCTTTATCATTTAAATTAATGTCATCTATTAATATATTGCCTTTTTCTAATTGTATTATTTTCATTAGAATATCGACAAGTGTTGTTTTTCCTGAACCATTTTCTCCTTCTACGAAATAACTTTCTCCAATTCTGAAAGTTATATTTTGATTTAAAAATATTTTTTTATTTTCGTTGTAAGAAAAAGTTAAATTTTTAATACTCAATTTTTTAAATTCATTAAAATCTAAATTGGAATTATTTTTCACATTTAAAATATCAAAGTTTAATTTCGACAATATATTTTGATAAATTGGATAATATTTTTTTATAGATCCATAATTATGGTATATTGCTTGAAATGCAGGAGCCATCCTAAAAAATGAATATAATATAGCTGCATAAAAACCTATATTTATAAGTTCATTTCCTAATTTGCTTAGGATAAATAATGCTATGAAAATTAAAACAAATATTGGCTCCAATAAATATCTTGGGAGTATTGATAATATTGTGTTTTTTATATCAACTTTTTTTACTTCATTAAATTGATGATGGTAATGATTAATATAATTTTGATATAAATTCATAACTTTCAATTGTTTATATGAACTTAACATATCCTGCATAACCCTGATTTTTTCTGTTGTTCTACTCAAAAGAATTTGAGCATTTTTTTTTATTATTGATGAAATTGATTTGTAAAAAATTAGATAAAATAATGTGATTGTAATAAAAATTGAAAAGGAAACTTTAATATTCAAATAAGAGATAAATAAGAATATAAGCAAAATACTCAAAAACTTTGATATGATAGTTAATGATGTGGTAATAATTCCAGTTCTTAAACTATCAACATCGCTTGATAATTGTCTAAAAGTTTCTGCAGTTGATAAAGTTTGATTTTTAAATTTACCATTAAAATAATTGTAAAATAACATTTGATTAATTTTATATTGATTTTTCCAACATAATTTATGAATTGTGACTTGTGATAATAAATTAAATAAATTAGTGGTTATATTTACTAAAACTACAAATATTCCCAAAAATATCACATAATTATCTTTATCAATAAAATTAAATTTAGAGAAAATATATTGAGTATATTCATTTTCTAAAATTTTATCTTCACTAAATAATATTGAAATCAATGGAACAATAGAAAAAATACCCGTGACTTCTAAAATTGCTGTAATTAAAAAAAGAGATATCAAAATAATTAATTCACTTACGTTAAAAATTTTAAAGATCTTTGAAATCTCTTTTATTTTTTTCATTAAATATTAAAGAATATATGTACTTTTTTTAAAATTTTTTATATTTTTTTTTCTTATAAATTGTGAAATAGAATGCATTAATATTTGAAAAATATCTTCGGTTACTCCATAGTTTTTAAAATTGATATTTATAGAATAATCAAATAATTTTTCATTTTTTAAATTTGCAAATCCAAGAAATCCTATTGTTTTAAGTTTTTTTCTTTTTGCAAATTTAACAACTTCTAAAATATTTTTAGAAGAACCTGAGCAGCTAAAACAAATTAAAATATCATTTTTATTAGAATAATTTTCAAGCTGAAATGAAAAAACCTTTTCATAATTTAAATCATTAGAAATTGCTGACATCATTTCAATACTATTTGTAAGTGAAATTACCTTAGGTTTAAATTTTTTTTTTGAATCAATTTTTATTCCCTTGTTAAAATCACATAAAAAGTGATTAGATACAGATGCTGAACCACCATTTCCACAAGTAAAAATATTTTTGTTTCTTTTTATTGCTAGTTCTATAACTTTAAATATTTCTTCTAATTTTTTTAAACTTATTTTGGATAAAGATCGATTTAAATCTTCACAATATTCTAAAAAAAATTTATTAAAATTTTGCATTTTTAATTATTTAATATGAGCTCTAAGTTTTTTAGATATTATCATCTCATCATCATTAATTTTATCTCTTTCTCCATTACCTAAAGCTAACTCAACCTTTCTAATCTGGTTTACCATCTCAGTAAAGCCTCTTATCTCCAAGGAAGCTGATTGATCTGATCCATACATAGTTCTATCAAGCGTTACGTGTCTTTCGATTGATGTTGCTCCCATTGCTACAGCTGCTACGCTAGTAACTACACCTTTTTCATGTCCACTATACCCTACTTTACAATCAAACTTTTTAGACAATGTTTGTATAGCTTTTAAATTTAGTTCTGAGTCAATAGCTGGATAAGTTGACACACAATGCATCAATTCAAAATCACAATTTTCCTCTCTAAATATATTAACAGCAGCCTCGATCATTAATAAATCTGACATACCCGTAGAAATGAAAGTATATTTTTTCATTTTTGCTATCTTTTTTAGAAAGGTTTTATCAATAATCATGGCTGAAGCTATTTTGTTATATTTAATATTAAATTTTGATATAAAATCTGCACTCTTTATGTCCCAAGCTGAAAAAAACATTTCAATATTATTTTGATCACATATGTTTTGAAGCTCCGTATATTGTTTAATATCAAACTCTAAGCCTTTTTTTTGATCTCTTTGAGTTGACCCCCATGGGCTTTCTCGTGGAGAGTCCAAAAAATCTTTTGAATATACGCTTTCAATATCTCTTTTTTGAAATTTCACAGCATCTGCACCTGCTAATTTAGATTTTAAAATTAAATCTTTGGCTATTTCTATATCACCATTATGGTTTATTCCTATTTCAGCAATAATAAAAACTTTGTTTGAATTTACCATATTGATCTTCCTCCATCTAAAACAATATTCTGCCCTGTTAAATATGATGATGCGTCTGTACAAAGATATTGCACGGTTGAAATGTATTCATTTTTATTAGCCATTCTGTTCATGGGTATTAATTTTTTTAATTTATTAATAAAAATCTTGTCTTGTTTATTATAAACTCCACCAGGTGACAACGCATTACATCTAATATTTTTTTTAGCCCAATATGTTGCAATATATTTAGTTAAACCAACAATGCCTGTTTTAACTGTCGAATAAGAAACGGGTTTATAATTTTGTTTATTCTTGAATTTATAAATATCATGATTAGGAGAAATTACAGATAAATCTGATGAAATATTTAATATTACACCTCCTTTTCTTTTAGACATATCTGTTCCAATTATTTTTGAACATAAAAAAGTTCCTGTAAGTCCAACTCTAATATTTTTTTCCCAATATTCTAATGAAAAATTTTCTAACTTATTTTCTTTATTATTTAAACTTTTAAAATCTGAATTAAGATCTGCGTTGTTAATTAAAACATCTATATTAATTTTTTTTCTTTTTAATTTTTTAACTACATTAAGAATTTCTACATGCTTAGTTATATCCATTTTAAAACAAAATATATTTATTTTAGGGAAAGATTTTAAAATTTCTTTTTTGAGTCTTAAAAGTAATTTAACATTTAAATCTGTTAGAATTAAATTTGAATTTATTTCAGCAAGAGCATGAGCATGCATCCCCCCTAATAATCCTGCAGCTCCAGTAATTAGAGAATATTTATTCTTTAATGAAAATTTTTTTAACATAAATTATTGACCTGACCACCATCTAAAAGAATATTGGAACCAACCATGCTAGAACTTTTAGCACTAATTAAATATAAAACTAAATCTGCAACTTCATCAGTAGTGATAAATTTTTTGGTTATCATTGATTTTAAAGTCGATTTAATAACTGAGGAACTTTTTTTACTCCAAACAGATCCTTTGAAATAAACATTCCCTAATATAATATTATTACATTTTACACCTTTAGAACCCAGTTCTTTTGATAAAAGTTTACAATATGTATTTAATGCAGCTTTAATAGTTGCATATTCAATAGGTGCATTTTGAATGTGCTGCAAAGATGTTATTGATGATATAAACACAACTTTAGTTTTATTTTTTATTAGATCTAACTTAAATTTATTTATTAAGTTTACAGCAGACATTAAGTTCTGATCAAACATCATTTTCCATCTTTTAGCTTCAGTTAGTTTTTTACCTTTTATTGAACTCAAACCTACATTACATATCAAAACATCAATCCTTGAATTTTTTTTTTTAAAATTTTTATAAATTCTATTTACAGATTTTTCTTGTGTTACATCTCCTAAAATATAATCATACTCCTTGATTTGCTTAAAATTTTTTTTACTTACTTTTTTTCTAGAATTTAATACAACGTGAAAATTATTTTCATTTAATTTTTTTGAAATTGCCAGACCAATTCCCTTAGATGAACCAGATATAAAAGCTACTTTTTTTTTCATACAAAAAATTTTTTTATAAAACCTATATTTTTTTTAATTTCATTTACATGTGTACCTTTTTTTGATCTCGCGGTTTGAAATATCAAATTATTTTTATAATTGTATTTTTTTAAAAGATAAAAAAAATTTTCAAAGTCAACCAATCCTTCTCCTAAAGGAACAGATGTAGATTTTTCATTCTTATCTTTTAGATGAATATTTTTAATATACCTTCCATATTCATTGAATTCTTCATCCATCGAAAACTTTTTTGCTGCACTATTACCTGTATCATAATTTACTCCAAATATTTTTGGATCTAATTTTTTCAAAAATGCAGATATAAACTTAGGATTATTTTCAAATTCGAACAAAATTATCACTTTTTTTTTATTAATAATTGGTATTAAATTCTTAAGCGTTTTAATTATATTATCTTTTTGAACTTTATTTTTTATAAAACCATTATCTACCAAAGGTACTACGATATATTTAATTTTTAATAAACTTGAAAAATTAATTAAGTTTTTAAAATCATTAATTAGATTAATCCTAGTTTTATATTTTTTTGCTTTCCAAAATGGCTTTTGCATTAAACTGTCGCATGTTATTGAATTTATTTCAATTTTATATTTTTTTTTTAATTCATTAATTTTTTTTTGGCCTCTAGTACCCATAAGTGGGTTCTTATAAAATAATGGATATTCTATTGTCCATTCCATTTTATTTATATTCAAAGAACGCAACTTTTTAAACTCTCGTGTCCAATGTTTAAATGGAAAACATTGTATTTTGTTATTAACAATTGGGGAGAGTCTACCTTGCATAACACCTAATGATTTTTTACTTATGTTCATGAAAATGAATAAGGAGTAATTCCTTTTCGTTTATATGAAGAATTTTTACTTTTCGAATTCCAATTTAAAATTTGTTTTCTGATATCAACTTTACAATTAAGACTCCACTTCCTCAAAATTTTTTTGAATATTTTTCCTACTTTTCCAGATCCTATTTCGACTCCGTTTAATTTAGTTACTGGCAGCATGCAGAAAGGTGTGCCAGTCATAAATGCTTCATCAGCATTATATACATCATAAGGGTCAATATTTTTTTCAATTGAGTTAATCTTTAATTGTTTTGATAATTCATTCATTACATAATCTCTTGATATACCTCTTAAAATATCTTTACCAATTGGTGAAATAATGGTGTTGTTTTTAATAATAAAAAAATTATCACCTGATCCCTCACTAATGTTACCATTTGAATCTAATAACAATGGCCAATTATTTTCACCCTTGAATAATGAAGCTTCAATATTTGCCATTAAATAGAATATTCTATTTCTATTTTTAATTTTAGGATCCAAATATTGAGCTGGAATTGCTCTCTGAGAAGTGATGACTGCGTTAATTCCGCTATCAAATAATTTTCCCATTCCAACTACAGTCCAGCGCAATGGAAAATCTGCTATTATCAAGTTTGGTTCTTTATGAATTTTAGTTTCACTTTTATATATATCTAGTAAACCTCTTGAAACCTCGATCATTAATCTATGTTCATAATCCTTTTTAAAAAAAGGTTCATTTCTTTCAATAACCTCCGAACAAATTTTTTCTATATTTTTTATTTCAAAATCGATTGGTATTCTGAGTATTTTTATTCCATATTTAAGTCTCTCTAAATGTTCTCTTAGTTTAAATTGTTTTTTATTAAAAGACCTAGTCATCTCAAAAATCATATCTCCAAACATTAGAGATGAATCATAAATCGATATTTTTGCCTCTTCTTCATTTACATATTTTCCATTAAGATATACTAATCTACTCATTTATTTTTTTATTAATTTATTTAATTTTTTATACCACATCTTATCAAAAGTAAGGGCTTTATCATCTATAAAGAAATCATAAGAAGGTTTTCCAAATATCAAATGATTGTATTTAACTCCCCAATCCTTCAACTGTTTTTCAGTTAAACTTTTTGCTTTTTTTGTAGCTAATTTTTTATTTTCTTTTGATCTGCCCATAAATCTGGCAGTAAATAATTTTATGATATGACCTTTTTCAAATAGGCCGTTGACTTTATATATAACTTTTTTATTTGGTATTGATTTTTTATAAATGTTTAAATTTGTTTTACAAATTACATTATCTATATCAAAGCATATTATTTTTTTTTTCATAAAATTTTTTTTCTATATAATTTAAAAACTTCTTTGCAAAATTTATAATCCTCAAAGTTATCAATTTCAAATTGCTGCCATAAATCCATACAATAAAACCCTATATTGCCAAATAAACGATTTTTTTCTTTTAGAAATTTTTCAATATTAAAAACATATAAAGATCCATTTTCTAGAAATTGTTTTTTTCTATTTTGTCTAATATCTCTTTTTCGATAATCGTAATTCAATGATTTAAGTTTTTTATTTTGTTCTGCCCAAAATAAAAAATCTTCTAATAAATTTGCAGAAAACAAACTATCTAGTTTTTTTTTGTTAAAATATTTAATTGCACTATCTATATCAAGTTTTTTTCTTAAAGGAGATGTGACTTGTAAGAGAACCAAAGTATTATAATATTTTTGCAAGTCTGAATTATTTAACAAATGTAATATCGCATCCTCAGTAGAGGATTCTTTTCTACAATATTTTTTTGGTCTTTCGATAATTGAAATTTTAGGATTATTTTTATATTTTTTTAGAATCTTTTTAGTATCGGTTGATATATATACTTTGTTTATTTTTTTTGAATTTAAAGCTTGTAACAATGTAATTTCATATAAATGAAGGTTTGAAATTTTTTTAAAATTTTTACCTTTCAATCCTAAAGATTTTTCTTTAAATGGTATTATTGCTGCAATTTTGTTCATTTTAAGTAAAATTATTTTATGAAAAAATCAATAATAACAATAGGTCTTAAAATTTATCTTTCAACAATTTTTCTTTTAAAATTTATTTTTTCTAAAAAAAAATTCAATTTGATAATTGATTTTTCAAAATCACCTCAAACACTAGGTGATTTTATAGTTTTTTGCATATTTTCAAAGTTAGTATCGCATAAAGTTAATGTGCTTTTTCTTAAATATAACAAATCCCTTTCTCGTGACGCAAATCAATATTCATTAAATTACAACAGGAATTTTATTAAAAATATAAAAAAAAATTTATATGAAAATTAATAAGGAAAAAATCAAAATTATTGAAAAAAAAAATATATATAAAATTAAAAATATTATTTTCTATCAGCGTATAATTAAAAAAAAAAGAATTTATATTTTTATTTACAATGTTCTTCCAATTCTTTGGTATTTTATTCCAAATAAGAGAAACTCATTTTATATTGACTTAAGGCAAAAGCAGAAGAAAACTAAAACTATAGGAATTTCTTTAAGACAGGCTAATTATGATAAAAAAAGAAACATGAAAATAAGTGATTTAAAAAGAATTCTAAGAATTTTTAAAAATAATAATATCAATATGAAAATTGAAATTTTTAATAAAAAAAAAATTTTATTAGGAAGCAATTTTAAAAATCAAAATATATCTTTTAATGAAAAAATTTATGATAATTTATATCTTATTTTTTTAAAGGTTATTGATTGTGATTTATTCATATGTATGCAGGGAGATGGGCTTGGGGTTATTAGAAATCACCTAAAAAAACCCTTTATAGGTTTTTCTGAGCAATACAATTTTGGAAAATTTAAATTTCAGCCATGGGATTTATCAAAACATTTTACCTATGGTGATAGAAATTTTAAAAATAAAGTTCAAATTATGAGAAATAAATTAAAGTATCTTTTGAACAATAACTTAATATAATATATTAGAAATTTATGGATAATTTGTCTGAATTTTTTTTAACTGAGAATTTAACAGTTAATTATATTACCTTTTTAAAATCATTTATTACAGCGTTGGTGCTCTCTTTTATTTTATCAAGAGTTTATTTAAAGTATTCAGACAGTTTCTCTGATAAAAATCAGTTTTCGAATTCAATAATAATTATAAGCTTAATAATTACATTAATTATCACAATTATTAAATCTTCTTTAGCATTGTCTTTAGGTCTTGTTGGAGCTTTATCCATTGTAAGATTTAGAACTGCAGTTAAAGAAACGGAAGATTTAACTTTCATGTTTTTAGGAATTGGGATAGGTCTTGGTTGTGGAGCTAATATGCTCAAAATAACTATTTTAAGCTTCATAATAATAATCGCAGTTATAATTTTATTTAAAACCAAAAAAATAAAAAATTATCAAAAATATTTTTTATCAATACATTTCAAAAATGATTTAAAAAATTATGAGGATTTAGAGAAGTTATTTATTGATAATAAAATTTTATATAAGTTAAATAAATTAGATCTCTCTGATGAGTCAAATGAAATAATATTTGAAGTAAAAATAAAAAATATTTCAGACTTAGATAAAATAACGAAAATTATTAAAGAAAGTATTCCACAATCACAAATTAGTTATTTTAATGACTTTTTTTAAAAAAATAATTTTTTTTATTTTTTTATTTGGTTTATCTACAATCACACTTCTTGTTGTTTATCAAAATAAAAATAAGATAATTAGTTTAATGATTAATACTGGGATTTATGAAATTTACAAAGCTCATGGTATATTTCCAGTAAAATACTTTTACGAAAAAATTTCATTGGTTAATCACAACCCTGAAGAAATAGAATTAATTATAAATTACAAAACTTTATCAAGAATTGAGAAAATAAGAAAAGATATCCTTAATAGCGGCTCTGAACTTTTAGTCGAAAATCCATGGTTAAATATTGAAATTAAATTTAAAAATAAAACACTAAAAGGAAAAATAAAATTGAAAGGCCAAACAAAATATCATTACGGTGTTGGCCAAAGAAAAAACAAAAATTATTCCTATCGAGTTAAAATCACAGATGAAAACAACATTTTTGGAGAAACAAATTTTAGTTTAATGGACGTTAAAAGACGAGGATATATTTACTCTTGGATTTATAGAAAAGTTTCTTTTGACGAAGGACTACCGGAAAAACAAATGAAAATAATCAATCTTAAAATTAATGGAGAAAATTACGGAGCCTATACATTTGATGGAAGTTTTGGTGAAACTTTTTTTATAAATAATAAGCTAAAAAGTTCGCCTATAGTTCATTTTAATACAGAAAAAAGTACACTTTACTCAACTTATATTAACGAGTATGGGCCAGAAAAGGATGAAATTTTTTTTTCATCTTTAATCAAATCATCAAAATTAATTTCACCTAATAAAGTTGATAATATAGATTATAACTATCAGAACCTTATTGAAATAGGCAGAAACAAATTTGAAAGTTTTAGACAAGACATAATTAAACCTAGTGAAACATTTGATTCCGATAAAGTCTCAAAATGGCTTGCTTTGGCAGATATTTTTGGTGGTTGGCACGACACTACACAAGGAAATGTAAGGTGGTATTTAGATCCATATAATTATTTGTTGATACCAATACCAGATGATAGTCATGATGAGGATGTTCCTCTTACTCCAATAGATATCTCGAGTATTAAATTCCACGATGTTTTTTCAAGGTCTGTATTTCACACATTCCTTTTTAAAGATGAGATGATAAGAAAAAAATATTTTTATTATTTAGAAAAATTTTCAGATGTTAAATACTTAGATATTTTTTTTTCAAAATATAACGATGAAATTCAAAAGAACGTTAAAACTATAAAAAAATCAGTACCTTTTGAATTTGATCAAAAAGTAATATATGAAAATGCAAAAAATATAAGAACATTCTTAAACCCAAAAGATCCTTTGATAGTTAATTTACTGGATTATAATCAAAACAATTATAAATTAAGATTTGATATTGCTAACAGTCATACTGCTCCTATCGAGATTGTTGCAATTAAATCTACAAAAACTCAAAAAGAATTAAATATTCAGAAAATAAAATTAAAAAATAATGAAATTAAAAAATCTTGGGTATTTGAAGGAAAGGGTTTCAAAAAAAAACCTGAGTTTATAAATCAAAGTATTGATTTAAATAGTAATTTTACTTTAAATGATTCATTTATATTTCTTTATAAAATAGAAGGAACAAATAAAATTTATGAAACTTTTCCTATTTTAATTAGTGTAAATACTAAACCTTTAGACCAAAGATATATATGGTTTGAGTCTGAAAATTATGATTCGCTAAAAAATTATTACTCCAAAGAAAAAAATTTAATATATATTGATGAAAAAGTTACAATAGAAAAAAACATTTTTTTAAATGATACTACTTTGTATCTAGGCCCAAATGCACAGATATTCCTAAAAAATAATGCAAATATATTTTCAAAAAGTAATCTCATTGCTGTAGGAGATAGAGATAAAAAAATAAAAATTTATTCAGAAAAAGATAATAGTTCATGCCTCTTTTTCGATGGTTCAAAAAAGGTATCTATCTTAAAAAACGTAAAATTTCAAAATTTAGAAAATTGTAAAATGTTAAATTTAAACTGGTCCCTGACGAGTGCAATAACATTTAAAGATACTAAGGTGAAAATTACTGATACTTATTTTATTGAAAACAATATAGGTGACGATTATTTAAATTTAATAAATTCAAAATTTGAAATGAAAAATATTAAATTTATAAACACATTTGCTGATGCTTTAGATTTAGATTATTCAGAGGGAATTATTAATAATATAGAATGTCTAAATTGTGGAATTGGCGAAAAAAATGGTGATGGAATTGACATAAGTTTTACATCTCTTGAATTATTTAACTATAAATTTAGTAATATTTCAGACAAAGGAATGAGCATTGGTGAAAAATCAAATTTAGTAGCAAAAATGATCGATGGTAGAAATTCCTACAACTGTATTGCAATTAAAGATGGATCAAGTGCAAATATAAATACAGCTAATTTAAATAACTGCAAATTTGATATATCTGTTTATACTAAAAAAAATGATCTCAGAAGTAAAATAAATCTAAAAATTGATAATTTTAACTCCAATCAAAAAAATAATTTCTTTATTGAAGAAGACTCTAATGTATTGATTAACAATATTAGAATAAACAATAACACTAAAAACTTTTTTAACAACTATTATGGAAAATAAAGAAATAGAACGTTATGAACGAAAATTTCTGATAGATAATAAAAAAAAATTTATAATAAAAAAAAATTGAATTTATTTGAAATATTTAGAAGTAGAAAAATTTCAAATATATATTTAGACAACCCTAAAAGAAAAAATTTCATTGATAATGTTGATGGAGAAAATAATAGAATGAAATTTAGAATAAGATATTACGATAACAATTTTTCTTCTTTAAACTTTGAGATAAAAAAAAAAATTAATAATGTGGTAAAAAAAAAACAAATTTTATTTAGTGGGGATAAAAAAGATATACAGTCAACTGATGGAATTAAAAAATTAATAAAATATTTGGTTTTAAACTATAAACTGCCAAGTTTTTTATTAAATTATCAACCTTCTTCTATTAATGAATATAAAAGAGAATATTTTTTACATAAACTTAATAAAAATATTCGAATAACATTTGATACTAAGGTGGGTTCTAAATTAATTTTAGGGCGAAATGTTTATTTTAATAATTTAAAATATTTAAATAAGTTTATGATAATTGAATGTAAGTATAATACAAAATTAGATGAGGAAGTTAGAAAATTAAAAATTCATAATTTGGCGAAATTTTCAAAATTTTCAAAATATTCTTTACCATATGATTTTAGAAACTATCTGTAATTTTAAAGAAAGATAAATCTCCACTAACCTCATTTGCAATAACTATGAAAAAAACTTCATTATTTATATTTACTAATTCTAATCCCTCAGGTCCCAAACCGTAAAAATTATCATCTTTTTTTGACTTAAATGTAAGATAATCTTGGAACACAGGGTAATCTTCTGAAAAATCATAAATAATAACTCCCCCACTATTTTCTAAAGTTATAAAAATAAATATCTTATTAAAAATTTCTTTTACAAGTATACTTTCTGGGGCAGGACCATTATTTGGACTTGAGGAGTCAAATCTTAAATTTTTCTTTGAACTATTGTGTATAAAATTATTCTTGTAATAAACCTGTTTTTCAATTTCATCACAACTATCCCAAATTAAATCAATATTTAAGTCTAATATGGAAAAAGATCTAGAGCCAAAAAGAACTTTTTTATTAACATTTGAAAATTGATGAGTTTTAAATTTTTTTGTATTTCTATTTTTTAATTTTAAAAAGTCTTTATTAAAATTTTTGTGCCCAGTTTCTTTGTTGTTTTTAATTTCTCCTTCATTAGCTATAAAAATTAATGGGGTGCCTTTTTTATTATAATAGTAAATTCCATCAGGCTCATAAGTAGAAAAAATTTTATCTGACTTTATAGGTGAGTAAGATTTATCGTTTTCTAGATCGATGCTACAACTGGAATATGATTTTAATCCTAGTGATTTAACATACAAAATTTTATTTAATTTATAATCAAATACAGCAATAGCATTATTTTCTTGCAAACTAATGTATGCCCTAAAATTATCCTCATCTAGTGCAATATATTCAGGTTCGAAATTTACAAATCTATCATTTATTATTTCTTTTGAAAATATGTCTCCAATTAATTCAATTGAACTATTAAAAAAAAATTCTTTTGACGTAATACTAGCAATCTTCTGATTCTTAAAATTTAGATTTATTTTTGTAAAAGAACCAGGAGGATTTTCTTGAATTTTATAATTAGGCTCTCCCTCGTTTACGACGAATAAATAATCACATTCCTCTGTGAAAGTTAACATGTCAGGATTATATCCAACAACTATTTGTTTTAAAATTTCAAGATTATTCAGATCATAAATTAAAACTATGCCTTTACTGTATACTTTTAATTTTTGATCAATAGCAACTGCTAAGAGATTTTTGCTTTGACATATATCTAAACTATTTATGGACTCTGAATATGTTTTAATTTTTTTTTTAAAATTTAAATTTTTTGAACCATCAAAATTAAAAAATAATAATTCATTATTTATATTTTCTGAAACTATTATTAATTTTTTTTTTTTTATAAAATTTGATTATTTCTGGAGATAAGTTTTCAAATTCATTTAATTTAAAATTAAAAAAATTTTCAACTTTTATTTTAGCTTGTAATTGATTGATATTTATTGCAAATAATATTATTATTAAAAACATTCTCATAAAAGTCTAAGAATGCTGCTATTATCGATATTACTATAATTCATAAATAAATTATTAAAATCTCTCTTTTTCAGTTTTATTTCATTTATTTTATAAGTATCTAATAGTCTTATATTTTTAGTAAATTTATTTAAAATTATACTTTCATCTTTTAATTGAATTTTCGTATAAAGTTTAAAATGTTTTTTATCTCCATTAATGTCTCTAATTTTTTTAAAAATTAATATTTCGTTATTTGAAAATTTTTTGATAAGACAAGAACCATTAAAAAAATTAATTATTTTTAAATTTTTATTTTTTATGACTAGTTTACAAGTTCCTTTCTTATAATTATTCAAATCATTTATCAAAACTAAAATTATTTTTTTTTCAATATTTTCTCCAATCCACAAATGATTATTCAGATAATTTTGAGTCTGTGCGTTTACACTGTAATGAAAAAAAATAATAAAAAATTGATAAAGTATTATCTTTTTCATAAAACTTACTTTACCTTAATTTTTTTTATAAAGTCTTTTTTTCTTTTAGAATATTCTCTAGCTGGATTGCCCCAATACATTGACCAAGGTTTTAGTTTTTTAGAAATAAAACTTAAAGGGCCTAGTGTAGAACCCTCTGAAAAATAAGCTTTAGGAACAACCACTGAATTTGTTCCTACTAAACAATATTTATTTAAGACGATCTTTGACTTAGTTCCTGTTATTTTAGATTTATTAAAACACGAATAAAACTCATCACCTTTATAATCATCTGTGTGAGTAAAAATTTTCACTCCTGAGCTTATGCCTGAATAATCATTTAAAATAATTTGCTCAGCACCTGCATGAAGCAAAACATGGCTGCCTATATGTACGTAATTATTAATAGTTATTTTTTTTGGATTAACAATTATTGTGTATGCATCAATTCTAATATTATTTTTTAAAATCAAATTTTCTGGATGTGTTACTATTGCAGTCTTATGAATATTACAATTTTTTCCACATTTTATTCCAAATTTTTTTAAAATTTTTTCATCGCTAAATTCTTTTGAAAACAATTTTTACTTCCCTAAAATTCTATATATTCGTGATTTCTTGAGTCTAATCTTCTAGACTGATTTTTTAATTTATTTTTTGCTAGTAGTCCAAAATTGTATGCAAATCTTATTTTATTAGTATTATTTTCTCCATTGCCATGAATTAACATTGCAGAAAAAGCCACATATTGATTTGATTTTAAAACAAATTTTGTTTTTTTATTTAGATTTACACCTTTTTTTATTTTTTTTGGTGCATAAACATAGCCAAGCTTATGTTCAGCTGAATTTTTTTTAATTTTATAGTCTTTTACTCTTACACGACGTCTAATAATTTTTTTATCTGGTATCTTATGTGAATTAGGTATGTACTGAAGCATATTTTCTTTTCTAGTATTTAGTATCGGTAACCAAATATTTGTTGCTGATTTAATAAATTTCCTTTTACTATAAAAAGTTTCTCTGTGCCATCCAAGATTCTCACTACTGTTTATTTTTTGCTTAGATTTAGGTCTTACCACTCTTAAATACCCGCTATTTGAGTATAATGGTATCTCGTTTTTTACCAATTCTTTTATTGTTTTTTTTTCGGTTAAATGAAATTTTTCTATAAAATTTGATTTATTTATTTCTTCTTGGCATTTTAGAGCAATTTTACTAAATTTTTTTCTAGGTAAATTTATGTAATAGTTCTCATTTTTATTAAAATGTTTTTTTACAATTTTTCGTAATTTTTTTACTAATTCTTTACTTTGAAAGGTTTTTATTAAAAATCCATTTTTTTTGTATATTTTAGACATAGTTAATATTCGATTTTAAAGTTTGAGTATTAAATATTTTTCTTTTTTCATTAAAGGCAAATTTATTTCTAGCATGCATGAATCTTTTATTATCAATCATTAACAGATCATTTTTCATCCACTTATGATAGTAAGTTAACTTTTCTCCCTTTTCATCTATTTCCTCCAAAATCTTCTTAGGTACTCTTTTTCCATTTAATGTTCCCCATTTTTCTATGCTTTTATCTATATATGGTTTTCTATGTAAAACATGGTTTGCAAAACAAAGTTTATTTTGAATTTTAGCTTCATTAACTGCAAATCTAATTTGATTGGCATGAAAATTTCCAGTTTTGTAATTTATAAATACATTAAAAGTGCCTATACTATTAATAAACCACTTTTTTTTTCCTAATTTTTTATTTATTTTCACAACCGGTATTTTTAACTTGAATAATAAAGGATTAGATAAAAAAAAACTTTTTGTATTTTCTTTTAAATCATCCCATAAAGCTATTCCATCACATAATGTTGTCTCGCCTAATTTTATTGCAGGTTCTTCACAATAAAACCAAACAAGATCTGGCCACGATGGAGAAAAGCTTGCTTCTGAATGTAAGCTCATTTTTAAATTTCCAGCATCAACATCTCTAATATATTTATTGTATTTTGTTTTTTTTCGTCTAGTTAAGTCATTTGTATCATTGGCATAATTTAAGCTAAATAAATCTGTAAACTTTTTATAATTTTCTGGCTTAAAGTTAAAATTTCTAAATAAAATACAGCCTTTTTTAATGAATTCTTTTTTTATAAAATTTATATCAATATCTGAAAAATTTTGACCATTTTTTGCTTCAACTATTAACCCATTATTATAAAAGAGGTCACATAGTTTTTTTTTTTTCATATATTTATCTTATATTTCAATAAGATTTCTTTACCTTTTTCATATGAACTAAAATCAATAATATCATCTGTTTCGAAAGTTATATTAAATTCTTCCTCTAATGAAGATATCAAGGTCATATGACCAATTGAATCCCACTCTGGAATATCGTTGTACTTTAATTTTTCATTAATTACCTTCTCTGAAATTGATAAAGAATCTTTAAATGCTTTATTATATTTATTTTGGTTACTCACAGATGTCTATTAATATATAAGTTTTATAAGTTCAATAATATTTTTTTTGCAATAGATTGTGCATCAATTCCAAAATAATTTTTTAAATAATTGTATGAACCTGCATTTGAGTATTTATCATTTACCCCTAAAATTAAATGTTTTTTTGGTGTACCCAATTTAGATCTACATTCCGATATTGCAGAACCAAGCCCCCCTAAAACATTATGCTCTTCAACAGACACCACTAGTTTATAATTTTTAATTTGTTCAAATATTTCTTCTCCATTAAAAGGTTTAATTGTTGAGACATTTATTATTGATGCGCTTATACCATGATCTTTTAATATATCACTAGCGGCAATCACTTCATTAATTATTGCACCTGTTGAATATATAACTACATCTTTTCCTGATACTAACAGTTCATTTTTTCCAATCTTAAATTCATAGTCCTCTTCAATGAAAATTTTTTGATTAGTTGAGCCTGTTAACCTTATGTAGGTTGGTCCGTTAATATGTTTAATTGAATATTCTAGACATTTAACTAATTCAAAGGGGTCACATGGTGATAGTATTGTTAAATTGGGAATTGATCTTAAAACACCAATATCTTCAACACAACAGTGTGTATAACCTAAATTACCTAAAGTTAAACCGCTAGCTAAACCAACCATTATAATTTTATTTTTCATATACCCACCGTTTACTTTAATTTGCTCACAGCATCTCATTGTTTGAAAAGGTGCAAATGAAGTAGTAATCACATTATAATGTTCTGATGCCAAACCTGCAGCAACACCTAGCATATTTTGCTCAGCTATACCCATTTCTAAGTATTTTTCTTTATGTATTTTTCTAAACTTATCTAATCCTGCACTTGTTGATACATCTCCAGATAATACTATAAGATTATCAATTTCATCTGCAATTTCTGTTAATACAAGTCCAAATGTTGCTCTAGATCCAATGATAGACCACTTTTTAATCTGACTTTTATTAATTTCGATTTTGTTAAACAATTTCATTTATTGCTTTTTCATATAAAGATTTTGTTAAGATAGAATGATGCCATTCGTTTTGATTTTCACAAAAACTTACACCTTTGCCTTTAATCGTATTAGCAACAAGTATTTTTGGATAATGATTTTTATCTGAATTTAAAAATTTCTCTATATTTTCTATGTCATGTCCATCACATTCGTGGGCATCCCAATCAAAACTAGTAAATTTTTCTTTTAAATTACCCAAATGCATTATTTCACTACTGCTTCCTGTTTGTTGAAAGTTATTTCTATCAACTACAACATAAAGGTTATCCAATTTATATTTTGGAGCACATATTATACCTTCCCAAATAGAGCCTTCATTACATTCTCCATCTCCAAGTAAAACAAAAACCTTGGAATTTTGCTTTTTTTTCTTTTTTGCAATAGCAACTCCAATCGCTAAAGAAAGTCCCATCCCTAGCGAGCCAGTAGAAAAATCTATTCCTAATTTTAAATTTTTAACTGGATGTCCTGGAATAAGAGTATTATCACCTTCGAATTTACTCAAAGTTTCTTTGTCTAAGTAGCCATGAAGATATAAAGAACCATAATAAGCTAAGCATGCATGACCTTTGCTTAATATAAATTTATTTTCCCCCATATATTCATCAAATTTTTTTGTATCGTTTTTTTTTATATGATTAGAAAATATTGTAGAAATTATTTCTACAGAAGACAAGGCTCCACCAATATGAGCACTTTTTGATCCTGCTAAATAAGCAATATCTAAAATTACTTTTCTTAAATCTATTGAGTACTGTTTTACTCTTTCTATCATTTTATCAATTACATGCCTCCGTCAATTATTAATGTTTGACCGGTCATATAATTTGACAAATCTGATCCTAAAAATAGAGCAGTATTAGCAACATCTTGTGTTTTTCCAATCCTTCTAAGAGAAATATTATCTTTAATCTTTTCTATTTCTTCCTCTGTTAGATTATGTTTAAGCATTTCTGTATCTATTAAGCCGGGCGCAATTGCATTTACTTTTATATTATAAAATCCTAATTCTTTAGATAAAACTTTTGTTTCACTTATAATTGCTGCTTTAGATGCAGAATAAGCACTTCTACCAGCATTACCTGTAACACCCGAAATTGAGGATATATTTATAATTGAACCATTCTTGTTTTTTATCATAGTACCAATAATTTTTTTTGTGAAAAAAGATGTGTTAAAATAATTTATTTTAAATATTTCTTCTAAATCTTCTTCTCTAGTCATTAAATAAGGTGAATGTCTCAAAATACCTGCATTATTAACCAGAATATCTATTTGCAATTCAAAAGATTTTATTTTTTTGACAGCTTCTAAAATATTAGACTTATCACTTAAATCTAAAATTACTTTATGTAATGCGCTTTTATTATTATTTTTACTTTTTAGATCATTAAAAAAATTATCAAATTTATCATCATTATTTCTTATACATGCTATAATTGTAGCTCCATGATTATAAAATACCTCTAGGATAGATTTTCCAATGCCTCTGTTGCAACCAGTAATTATTGCAACTTTATTTTTTAAAAGCATGTTTAAATAAAATCTTCTTTTGCAAAAATATCTTTTGCTAAAGCAGGATTAAAAATAGTCTGGCCTGATTTAGTCATAAATTTTTTAATAAAATCTTTATCTTCGCCAGCTAAACACAAATCACTATGATTTCTAAAATGTTTGATTCTGAACCCAAAATCAACAATTTCTTTCAAAGACGTTTTAAAAATATTTCCTATTTTTATATGAACATATGGACAGACTAAAACATCACCAATAGGTGTAATGTAAAGTCTATTTACTGTTGTACAACCAAGAATTTTTTCATGATTTTTATCAAATGGATTCCAAACATTCCTAACAAGATTTTTATATTCTTTTCTAATTTTACGAAGATATTCTCTGTCATTATCATCACAAATAATATCATCCATTTGTTGCCACATCCCTGCTGGAACAGCAACATTAAGTAGTGTCTTATATCTTTTTTGTTTTGAATAATCTAAAAGCTGTTTAAAATGATCAGTGTTAGCATTGTAATGTCCTACTGTAATGTTTAAATACGGATCCATACCTGCATTTTTAACATGCTCAAGCGCAGCTATGGCCCTTTTCCAAGATTCTTTTCTACCTCTTATTTCATCGTGAATTTTCTCATCCATACTATCTATACTAACAGAAACTCTGCTAACATTTGCTTCTGCTAGCCTTTTTGCCATATTTTCATCTAAGAAAAAACCATTTGTTGTTAAATACAAATAAAATCTTTCAGGTTTAATAGCTTCTAAAACTTTAAATAATTTTTTAGGTTGTAAGAGTAATTCACCACCTTGTAAATCAAACTCAAAATAACCAAGTTCATCAGCTTCATCTGCTAATTTTGCAATAGCTCTATAATCCAAATATTCTTTGACATGATCTCCTTTTGGAGAATTAGTAAAACAATACTTACATCTTAAATTACAAGCATTATTAAAATTTAAATCTATTCCTCTAGTTTTAGTTCCAACTTTACCATCATTCTTCTGAACATAATCATAAAAATCTTTTAATTTTTTTACGAGTCTGGGTTTTTTTAATAATGATGAAGAGATTGGCATTAAGACGATTTATCGAACTGTTTAATAAGTTTTGAAATTATCAATTTAAAAGAAGCTTTGCAAGCTATATCTTCATTCAAAAATCCTTCTCCGATACAATCTGCTATACCTCTTTTCATTGAAACAATTTTTGTTTTCATATTAAAATTATTTCCTGGTGTTACTTTTTTAAAAAATCTTACTTTGTCTATTGAAGATATATAAACTTTATTAATGTTTAAATCTGGTAAACAAAAAATTGCTAGAGCACACAATTGAGTTAAAGCCTCTAACTGTAACATGCCAGGCATATTAGGATCATTGGGCCAATGAACTTTAAAAAACCATTCATCTTCTCTTAAAACTTTATAACCATGCGCGCTTTTTCCCGGTATTACTTCTGTAGCACAATCAACCATCAAATATGGCTCTCTATTAAGTTGACATTTAATTATATCTTCGTATCCTAACTTTAACTTTTGCATTATCTAATTTCTATTATCCTACTTAGTTTTGAAATTAAATCGTATCCATCCCAATTAAAAGTCATATCTAATGCAGAACCAATTGGAACAACTCTATCAATTCCAGAATAATTAATATCAGATAAGATCTTTTTAATCTCAACTTTTTCATAACCAAAATATGTTAATGTTTGATAATTTTTGTTAATAAATGATTTTAATTTATTATTTTTTTTTAAATCGTGACTTAATTGCAGAAATATACCCTGATTTAATTTTATATTATTTAGATCATCAGATATCGATTTTAAATTTATTAAAAATATAAATTGATCATGAATTATTGATTTTTCTAAATTATTTAATGAGATCAAAATCTTTGAAAAATTCAAATATTTTTGACTAATTGAATTGAAATTAAGGAAATAATTTTTTTCATAAATAATTTTTTTTAACTGGTTCCAAAATATTTTTTTGGCAGCATTTATTTTTTTTCCTGTCCAAATGATTATTTGAGGGGATGAACAAGCATTCTGATCAACTAAATAAGTGTCATTATAAAAATTAATACACAGCTTTTTTAAATCTAAACTGTTTAATTTGCATAATTTGTCAGAATTAATTATTCCTAAGGAATTTCTATTTGGAAAAAAAACATCTACATTTTTTTTTTCTACTGGTATTAATTTAAATTTATTAATAGTTTCATCTGATCCCCAAATTAATCTACCATCACAATTTTTATTCAAATGATAATTAATAGATGGATTTTTTGAATAATCATATTTTATGAATATGTTTCCATTTTTAATAAAATTAAATCTTTTATCTTTAAATTTTTTTTTAATTATTTCGCACAACAAATCTACTTGGGGGAAATTTTTTGTTGGCATTTTAATAATGTTATTATTGCCAGTGATAAGACCAAATATAAATGAGTATGCAAAATTCAATGGAATGTTTGAAGGACAATTATGAAATAATAACCCTAATCCAACTCTTAAACTGGAATCAGGGTATAACTCTTTGGTTTTCAAGATATTTCTTTCTCTACACCAAAAAGCAAAAGAAATAAGATCAGGATATTTTTTGCTATTTAAATTTGAAAATATAGCTTTTGACAATTCATTAATAAAAGAACATATCTTTACATCAAAAACTTTTTGTGGATTTTTTTTTGGGGGAATTTTCTTACCAATAAGAAATTTTATTTCGTTTTCTATTTTAAACATCTGAGCATCCTCTAAGTTCTGAAAACTTAGCTCTACCATAAATTTTGAATCTTTTTCCAAACAAATAGCAACTACAACTTTTTTGATTTTCTATTATTTCACCGATATCCTCTGTTAAAATATTGTGACCTGGATAACTGGTGGGTAAAAGAGAAACTAGTTGGACTAAACCAATTTTTCCATTTTTAGCAATCTCTAATTTTTCATTTCTAATAAAAATATCTGAGTAAGCGTGAGTAACAAAGCAATTACACTTAGCACATTCAAAAAAAATACTACCTGTTTGTTCAATCATTCCATAATAATTTGTTATATGTTCTAAATTAAAAAACTTCTTTAGACTAAAATTAAATTTTTTAGTTGAAATATTTTGATCTTTAACTTTTTTCCAACCACCGCCATGTATTAATTGACAATTGTTAAAATTTATTTTTCTTTTATCAAATTGAATTTTTTTAAAAAAACTTTGCCATACTAAAAATGTAAATCCAAATAAATAGCCATGATTATTTTTTTTATAATTCAAAAAATTTCTAATCTGATTATAGTCTATTGATCCATCTTTCTTAAAAGCAAAAAAAATTTTTTTTGCAAATATTGAAAAACCAATTATTGCAGCAGATCGAGCCGAAAATTTATTTTTTACTTCTAAAATATCAGGACTATCAATAATAAGCATTGGTAAACGATTTTTATTTAAAAATTTAGAGGATACTTTTTGCAATATTTTACTTTGAATTCTTGCATTTTCTTTATCTAAAAAAATTTTAGACAATTTTTGATTTGAAGTTCCTGATGATTGCATAACCTTATAAACTTTATTGTCTTTAATACTTTTCAACTCTAAATCTTTAAAAATGTTTACATGAAGAAAAGGGTAGGAAGATATGTGTTCGTTTTTAAAATTTGAGTTTTGTGAAAAATATTTGATAAATTTTTTATAATTTGCACAGTTTTTTTTATGATGATTATTTAGCTTGTAAAAAAATTTATTAAAAATTTTATTTTTTTCCTTTTGACCCGGATAAGGCTCTAAATTTAAAACGTCTTTATAATATTTCACTTTTCTGTAAGCTCTTTTATATTTATTTTACCCCTCTCATTAACTGGTATTTTTTTTTTAAAAATCAAGCAAAAATTAGTTATACTCAAATTTCCTTTTATAATAGGACTTTTTTTAAAAAAACTTACAAACTTTCTATTTTCATAATAAATATTAATTTTATTATTTAAAAAAATGCAGTGGCTCTGAAAACCAGAGAATTTAAAAAAATCATTTAACTCTTTTAAATTTACTCGATAACTATTTATTTTAATAAAATCTTTTTTTCTTCCAACAAGCCAATAAAATCCTTGTTTATCTTTATAACCATAATCTCCTGTTTTTAATATGTTATTTTTATTTGTTTTATTCTTTATAAGATCTTTATATGAGTATGAATATCCTATAAAAACATTTTTTCCCCTATAATTTAGTTCACCAATTTTATTAGTATGCTTTATAGTTTTGTTTTTTTTATCAACTAGAAAAAGCTTACCACCTTTAATAGGTTTTCCAATACTTCCTATTTTTGATTTGTTAAATTTTGGATCTAAATATGATATTCTTGGTGACGCTTCTGTTTGACCATACATTGTATAAAGCCTTATATTTTTTTTAAACAATGCTTTATAGATGTCTAATAATTTTGCAGTCTCTAAACTTCCTCCTGCTAATGTAATATACTTAATATTTTTAAAATTGATTTTTTTAATATTTAATCTACTTAAAAATTCTAAACTTTTTGGGACACATGCAAATGTTGTTGGTTTATATTTGGTAAAAAGATTCCAAAATTTTTTGTCAATAAAAGAATAATCATTAAAGATAATTGTTGAACCAACTTGTAAATGAGAATTTAATAAAGAAAGACCATAAGAATAACTTGGTTGCAATGTAGTAATTAAAGCATCACTTTTTTTAATTTTCAAATAATCAATTATTGCAAAGGTATTAGAATACAAATTTTCATAAGACAATTTCACAAATTTTTTATGTCCAGTTGTTCCTGATGTTGTTAATAATAAACATAAACTTTTATTTACTTTTATATTTTTGGTTTCATAGTTTGTTTTAAAAACATGAAATTTATTTTTTTTAAATACAGTATTAAATTTCTTGTACTTTTCTTCATACCTAGAAAATATATAAGAAGGTTTATATCTAGAAATTAAATCTTCCTCATAATTTTTATCAATATTAGGTTCCAACAAAATTGGTATAATATTTTTTCTGATTAGACCAAAATATGCTGATAACCAAATGAACGTATTATATGATTTTAATAAAATCACACTTCTAGTTGGAATACTTTCAACAATATTGTTACTTAATTTTAATAAATCATTATAAGAATATGAGCTTCCATCTTCTTCAAAAAAAAAATTTTTTGAGGAAAGATGTTTTTTTTTAAATTGAAACAATTTATTCATATTTTAAAGATATTTCAAAATCCTAGTATTCATTTTTAAATTTGTCGGTAAATAAGAGTAAATATTTATACTAATTTTTCTCATCTGATTTTTATAATTTGGAAACATTTTCAACATAAAATCGTATCTTGATAAAAAAAGTTTCCCTGGACAATTATAAGTTCCTTTAATTTTATTATTTTTTAGAATTTTTCTTAGAATTTTTTTAAATTCGATAATATCCATATAATGGACTTTTTGATCATAAAATAATTTTAATTTTTTTTTTTTCTTAAGATCTAAATATGCTTGAGAATAAATACTATCTTGTTTAATCTTTTTCGAGTAAATCTTACAAAACCTAAGTATCAAATAGTTTTGAAAATTTTTTTTTATTAAAATCTCTATTTGTTTTTTAGTTTTTCCATAGTTATTTTTTGGTTTCATTTTTGAAAGGTCTGAGTAAACAACATTCTTGCCTTCAAAAACCATATCACTTGAAAAGAAGATAATTTTGACTCTTTTATTAATATTTCTTAAGATAAATTTTAAACTCTTCATAAATTTATTTACTTTTTCTTGATTATTATAAGTTTTAATTGAACCTAAATTCGATAAAAGTAACAATGTATCTGAGGGATTAATTTCACTCATCCATGGTTCTTTTTTCAAATTTTTATTTCTAAATATATTTGTTTTAACGAACTTCCTATTAAGTTTTCTTGATACTATTTTATAATTTTTTTTTTTTATTATGGAAATAATTGATTCTGATAAAATCCCAGTTGAGCCTAAGATATAGTACACTTTATTTTTTTACCTAAAAATTTTTTCAATAATTTGAATATCTTTAAGAGAATTTTTGGCCGATGTATTAATATCATCTTTTCTCTTGCCCAAAACCTCAACAAAATAATTTGCTTGATTTCTAAATGACCAACCGTGTTTAATAAACGGTTTTAAAATATCTCCACTTTTGAAGACAAATATTTTAATATTCCCACTCTCATTTTTTCTCAAAGGTATAGGCATTTTAACCTCAATTTTTGCCTGCTCAAAATTTAAATGATATGTTTCATGCCATATTTTTGATTTTGTAAATCTTGTATTCAAAATTATATCTATATTATTTGATTTAAGTTTCAAAATACCTTCTCCGTTTAATTTCAAATTTTTTGATAATTTGTCTTGATACTCTACTTCTCCCACTAAATATCTAATCAAATTAATATTATGACAAAAATTATTTAAATATTTTAAAAAAATATTTTGTTTTCTTTTTTTAAATTTTTGCTTTACATATTCATAAGGATTTCCATAAGAGTCACCTGTAAAATTTTCAATATACATATTTTGTAATTTACCATATTTTTTTTTGTCTATTATTTTTTTCTTTAAATAAATTATACAATTATCAAATCTCTTCATATATCCTACATGATAATTAACTTTATTTTTATTTGCCATATCAATTAAATATGAAGCTTTTTTTGAAGTAAGTGCTTGTGGTTTTTCAGAAAATAAATTAACTTTTTTTTTCAAAATGTAATTTGCTATTTCATATGTTTTAAATCTGTCGCAAGATAAAATTACTGCATCTAAATTTTCATTATCTAGCATTTCTTTATAATATTTATAAGTTTTTACATCTTTATATTTTTTTGATACCTGAATTAACAATTTTTTGTTGATATCACAAAGTGAAGTAATTTTTACTTTTTTGTTTTCTTCAAAGGAAGGTAAATGACAAATTTGAGATACAATCCCCAGTCCAATAAAACCAATTCTATACATGCTTTTTATAATTTTTAAAATTTATTAATTTAACATTAGGATATACTATTAAAAAATTGCCACCATCCTTAAGATAGTTAATATTATTTCTTATTATTTTTTTTGAATGCAGATATGCTAAAATTACGCATAAATCTGGTTTTAATTTTTTAATATATTTTGTAGGACTAACTTTAAGACTTCTATAGCCAGAATATTTATTTATTTTCATTTTGTGGTCGTCAAATATATTTTGAAATTTTTCAGGTCTACATAAATTTTCCGCTAGAACAGGTCCACTTCTTGCTGATCCATATATCGAAATTTTTTTGAATTTTTTAAAAATCTTATCTGATTTCTTTTTTTGATTATCTATAAATCTTTTTAATTCTTTTAACTTAAATTTACTGTTTAATTTATTGTTTACTTCTATTTTAATCATTTTTTTAATTTTTTCTTTTTCAGGAAATCTCTTTTTTGAAACATATCCAATTATTGAACCTTTTTGTATATTGACTTTATCAACATCAAATAAATTCATATTGAAAGAATTAAATAATTTTTTCAATGTAAATAAAGAATAATGATACATATGTTCATGAAAAAATGTACCTAATATTTTTTTTTTATAGATATCACCCAAGTACTGAACCTCAAAAATAAAAATTCCATCATCTGAAAGTAGATTCTTTATCCCCTTAAGCATGCCTCTTAAGTCTTCAGTGTGTGCAAACACATTAAAAGCAGTAATTATTTTTGGTTTATTGTTTCTTTTTAAAATTTTTTTTGACGTTTCAAAATTAAAAAAGCCTTTGACTGTCTTAATATTTTGATTATTTGAAAATCTAACTAAATTTTCTGCAGGATCTATACCAAGAACTTGAATTTTTTTTGATTTAAAAAATTTAAGTAAACTTCCATCATTACTACCTATATCAAAAACTAAATCATTTTTATTTAGTTTAAATCTAGTAATAACTTTTCTAGAAAAATTCTCAAAATGCTCTAAAATACTTTTTGTTTGTCCTGAAAAGTATGTATAGTTAGTCCATAGCATTCTGCTCTTAACAACTTCCATTGTTTGAACATTCTTACAACTTTGACATAAACCTAAAGAAAAAGGATATTTTTTTACTTTTTCAGCATTAATTTTTTTTCTAAAATAAACTTCCCCTAGTGGCATTGGTTTCAATTTCAATAGAACTTCAATGTTTTTGCTATTGCAAAGTCTACAGCTTTTGCTTGTTTTATACATTCTTTTGTTAGTAATAATTTCTGTTTTTTATGCTATCAATTTTTTTTTTTGACCAATTTTTTGATACAAATTTGAATGATGAAATAAATTTATCTAATATTTCTTCTAATATTTTTTTTTCTAAGTTTATTGCTGGTGAAAAACAAACTCTGTGCCATTTAGCGCTTATTAATAAATTATGTCTTTCTTTAGCATGATTAGTTAAATTAATTCCAAATAAATGAGGCGATTTACATTTATATTCTAAGCTGTTCCTTAGGCCTCTGCCTCTTACATTGTTAAAAAAATCATGATCACCTAGTTCTTTATTTAAAGTATTACGTAAATAATTTCCTTTTTTTATTACATCTTTTAAAAAACTGTTTGTATTTATTTTTTTTTGCACTGCATACGCTGCGGCCACTCCCAGAGAATGACCTTGATGAGTTGTAGAAAATTGAATAGAACCTTGTTTTTTTTTAATCTCATCGCCAATATTTTTTGATGTTACAAAACCGCTAACTGGAATATAGCCAGCTGCTAAAGTTTTACCCATGAAAATAAAATCTGGAGAAATTTTATCCCAATCTACACAAAAGGTTTTTCCTGTTGTACCTGTGCCGCACCATACTTCATCTAAAATTAAATGAATATTATATCTAGTACAAATTTTTTTTATTTTTTTCCAATAATTTTTAGTTGGTGGTACATCTCCAACAAGCCCTCCCATAATAGTTTCGGCAACAAACCCACAGATATTTTCAGGCCCAATTTTTAATATTTTTATTTCTAATTCCTTAACAGACCTATCTTCGTATTCATCAACAGTTTCATTTCTTTTTTTTTGCCTATAAACATTATGTTCGCTTATTTTAGCTCGAAAACTTGGAAAAAAACTTTTATAAAAAAATAAATTTGGTCTATCTCCTACAGAAATAGCATCAGATCCTGAACCATGGTAAGATTGTTTTCTTGATATAAACCATTTTTTTTTAATTTTTCCAATAGATTGAAAATATTGAAAGCTCATTTTCATAGCAGCTTCACACGCTTCACCACCTGATCCACCTACCATAAAAAATTGATCTAAATTATGATTTGCTTTTGTAATAAGTAGCCTAGCAAGTTTTTCTCTATTTTCGTCATTAAAATATTTGTAATCAATTAAACAAATTTTACTAAGTTGATCTTTGATAGCATTTTCAATATCTAAATTTTTCCAACCTAAGATTGCTGTACCAGTCAAACCTGATGTTGAATCTAAATATTTTTTTTTCTTTTTAGTAAAAAGAAATGCTCCATCACCATGCGTTATAGTTTCGTTTGAGTAAAAATCAAAATTTTTTAGTAAAAATTTATCTTTCATAATAATTTTAAAGTCCTTTTATCTTTCTATTCTACTAACCTAACATTACTTTTTTAAATGCTTAATCAAAATAAATAAATTCATAATCACCCCTGTATCTAAAATCATTAAACAACCAAATCCACTCTTCAGTTGAAAAAAAAGATTCACATGTTAATGCCCAGCATTGTAAGTTAAACAATTCTGAATTATTTCTATAGCTTTCAACCACAATGTAAGACTTTTTGCTTAATTTATTGATATCTCTAATTCTATTCTTTAGGTCAAATATTTTTAAATTGTGAAGAGTATTTATTGAGATAATTAAATCAAAAAAATTTTTTTTAAAACTCAATTTATTTTGAAGATCATGCACAAACAAATTGCATTCTAAATTTTTAAACTTATTCTTTGCACCTTTAATTGCATAACTTGATTTATCACATCCATAAATATTTATATTCGGAAGTAATTTTTTAATTTCATATAATAAAAAACCCTTACCACATCCAAGATCCATTACTTTTGAATTGTTATTTAACTTGTAAGTTTTAATAATTTTTTTTGCTAATGGTGTCCATCTATCTTGAATATATTTATATCCCCCATATCCATATTTTCTGTCTCCATCCCAGTAATCATAGGAATATTTTTTTGCAACAGTCATGCAATCAACCTTGTTATTATTCATTCTTGCAAGATAATTTCTAAAGGTGGATTTATGTAGTGAACTTAAAAAATTTTTTTGTTTTCTCATCTTCATAAAATTCTTTATTTTTTATTAGTGTTTTTTTAATTAACCAAATATTATTAATATCTTCATAATCGTTAATATTTTTTAAAATTTTATTTTCTAAAGCAAAGTGAATTTCTTTTTTATTATTAACAATTTTTTTTATAATTTTTTTTCTTTCAGATTCTTTCTCTGGTAATTGAAATAAACTATATGCTAAGATACCGTCATAATTATTTAATTGGTGTACTAATGATTCTAACATTAAAAAAGAATTTTGCATCGAGTATTCAACAACACTCAAAAAGAATTCATAATTATTATTTCTACAATAATCACGCAAAATTGTATTTTGAATATGTTGAGGAATTCTTTCATCAATAAAATTTCGGCTAAATATATATCCTTTTAATTTTTTCATTAATCTAATTTTATTGGAAATGAATAATTCATTCCTTTAGATGAGGCGGCTTTAATTGTTACAGGTTCAAAAAACTCTCCTAATTTTTTATCTCCATAAGGGGTAAATAAACCCTTAAATCTTGTATTTATTGACCATCTCGTCTCATTCTCATTATTAACAATGTTTCCGTGAGGTAATGATTGATCAAAAATTAAAACTTCTCCATAATTTACATTTAACCAAATAAGATCCTTTTTTATCAAATTGAATACTTCTTTTGATGATTTTATTTTTTTATTAAATAATTTTTTTTGAATTTTTTTGAATTTTTTTGTAGGCAAAATATACATTGATTTAGATTTAAAACAATTAACTAATGGCAACCACACAACTACCTCAAAAGGCGAAACACCTGACCATGTATCAGCATGAACAGGTAATAATGAGGAATTATCTTTAGGAAGCTGAATACTTAAATTTGGTCTAGTTTGCATTGCAAGCTCATTACCAACTAAAATATCTAAAAATTCTTTTGATAATTTATATATTAGAGTTTTGAATTCTTTATCTTTAGAAACTCTATTAAAAATGTTTAATCTAAAATTATTTAAATTTTTTACATTTAAATATTTGTGAGTATTGTTAAATAAATCTTCATCATTCCTAACTTTTTTAAAATTTGGACTTCTTTTAATTAAATTGATAAATTTTTTTTTTATTTTTTCAATATAAACTAAATTTTTAATTTTATTAATCACAAACCCATTATTAATATACTGTTTAATAATTTTTTTTTCTTTTTGATCAATTTCCATCTATATAAATTTCTTTACCTCTTTAATAATATTTTTAACTGTAATACCCCAGAGATTTAATAAATCTGAGTGATTGCCATATCTATTAACAAATTTATCTGGAGCACTCATTATCTTTATATTTATATTTTTATAATTACATTTATTATTAAAATATTCTAACACCTGACTTCCGAAACCTCCAGATCTTACATGTTCTTCAATAATTATAATCTTATTTATTCTGTTAAATACTTTATTTAAATATTTTTCATCTAAAGGTTTAATTGTTGCAAAATGAGTGACCGATATGTTTATGCCACTTTTTTTTAGTTCTTCTGCAGCTTTTTTTGCAATCTGAGAGGTAATTCCTGTTGAAAAAATAACCAGCTTTTCTTTATTATTTTTTACAAGAACTCTTGCTTTACCTGGTTTAAATTGACCTTTTTCAGAAATTATTTCTTCACCACCTCTGGCCAATCTAATATAAGTTGGGGACTTATCAAGAAAAGTACTCTTTATAATTTGTTCAGACTCAATCGCATCACATGGTGCGTAAATTTTCATATTAGGAATTACTCTTAATATTGCATAATCATCTAAAGATAAGTGGGTCGGTCCCAAGGATGCATATACTCCACCACCTCCATTACCTAAAAATCTTACAGGCAAATTATGTAAACACACATCAAGTAGAATTTGCTCATAGCATCTTCTTGTAAGAAAAGTGCCTATTGTATTTATATACGGCACAAAACCTTCCATGGCCAAACCTGCTGACAAACCAACAATATTTTGCTCACAAACCCCTTCCATAAAAAATTGTTGAGGCAAAGTTTTTTTCATTTCTTCCATTACTCCGTATCCAAGATCAGAGCCAATAAAAATAATTTTTTTGTTTTTTTTTGCTTCATAAAAAATTTTTTTAAATGCTGCGTTTCTCATAAAAATTAATTAATATATTTCTTTAAAATTTCGATATCATTTTTATTCAACTTACTTTTATAATGCCATACTGGATTGGACTCAGCCTCAAGGACCCCTTTACCTTTGATTGTGTTGCATATTATTGCCGTAGGCTTATTTGTTTTCTTTTTTTTGAAATTATTAAAAGTTTTTTTTAATATCTTAATATCATGACCATCAATGCTGTATGTTTGGAAGCCAAAACTTTTAATTTTTTCTCTTAAAGGGTTTAAATTTAGCACCTGATCTACTTTTCCATAAGATTGAAGTTTATTATAGTCAATAATTAAACAAAGATTATCTAATTTATATTTATTAGCTGTTAACATCGCTTCCCAATTTGACCCTTCATTAAGCTCACCATCACCAACAATTACGAATGTTTTAAAATTTTTTTTTTTTATTTTTGCAGCAATAGCTATTCCTATTGCAATTGAAAAACCATGTCCCAAAGAACCTGTTGAAGCCTCAATTCCGTATTTCAAGTTTCTTTCAGGATGACCAGCTAAAAAAAATTTATGATCTCCAATCTTTTGAAGATCACTTTTTTTTAAAAATTTTTTATCTGCTAAAATTGTATATAAAGCCAAGCAACCATGACCTTTACTTAAAATCAATCTATCTCTATTAGAAAAAATTTTTTTTCTTATTTTAAAATTTAAAATATCATCATACAGAACTCGCAAAATCTCTACTAATGATAAAGCGGAGCCAATGTGTCCACCACCTTTATCCAAAACAGTATTTATAATAAGACTTCTTAAATATTTAGATCTGTTATCTAATGATTTCATTTTTCAACCATTCTATAGAATAAAAATTTTTACGTATTTTAAATTTTTTATCCTTAAATGAGTTTGAAACTTCTAAAATTGCATCATCAATTCCTTTTCTTGGATAAAATTTTATATTTTTTAACTTTGTGCTATCTAATCTGTAGCTTCTTGGATCAAAATTTTTTTTTCTAATTTTTATTTTTGCACCTGTAATTTTTGAAATTTTTTTTGCAATGTTTAAAACACTTAAGTTCTCAAAACCTGCATTATAAATTCCAGAATTTTTTTTATTCAATTTTAGCAAGTAAATATAAAGATCGGTTAGGTCATCTATATGAATATTTGGTCTAATTTGACTACCACCATTTACAAAAATTGTGCCCGTTTTAACTGCACTGTGTGTCATCGCATTAACAGTTAAATCTAATCTCATTCTCGGAGAAAAACCACAGACTGTTCCAGGTCTAACAATAAATGTCTCTAAATTATTTTTGTATGATAAGATAACTCTTTCTGTACACATTTTTACCTTATTATATAATGATATTGGCTCTAAACTAAGTTTTTCATTAACTTTTTTTTCTTTTTTAATTCCATAAACTGATCCTGAAGAGGCATAAATTATCCTCTTCACTTTTTGCTTTGTAGCTTCTTTTAATAATAGTTCTGTTCCTAGTGTGGAAATTTCCCAACTTAGATTTTTATCAATATCAGCCATAGGATCATTAGCAATAGAGCTTAAGTGAATTATCGTATGAATATTTTTTAAACTTAATTTTTTTTTTTTTAAATCTCTTATATCAAATTTAATATTTTTTAAATTTTTATGCTTTGGCAAAAAATCTCCAAACCATTTAGTATCTATAGAAATTACTTTATGATTTAGCTTTAGAAGCTTTTTGATTAAAATTGTTCCTGTGTAACCACAGCCACCTGTAACTAAAATATTCATTTATTTTTTTTTAAAAAATTTTTTTATCAAAGTAGCAACATATTTAACGTCTTTATTAGTTATAAATTCATGCACAGGCAGTGATAAGGTAGTTTTTGCAATTTCCTCTGCTACTGGAAAATCCTTTTTTTTATGATTAAGAAACTTGGCTGCTTTTTGCAAATGAATTGGTATAGGATAATGAATTTTTGCATCCACATTTTTATCATTTAAATATTTTTTGAGCTCGTTCCTTTTCTTTACATTAATTTGATACAAGTGAAAAACCTCAAAGATATTTTTATTTCTCTCAACTAATTTAATTTGTGGAATACCTTTAAGGTACCTGTCAAACAAGTGAGCATTTTCAATTCTTTTTTTTGTAATATTATTTAATTTTGTTTTGAGCTTATAATTTGCTACAACAGCTTGTATCGTGTCTAATCTTGAATTATACGCAAATACAGAACAATTGTCTCTGTTTACCAGTCCATGATTTCTAATTAAGTAAAGTCTTTTTGCTAAACTTTTATTATTAGTAATTATAAACCCTCCATCTCCCCAAACATTTAAATTTTTCAATGGATGCATACTAAAAGTACACGCGTCTGCAAATTCAACTATGTTTTTTTTATAATATTTAGAGTCTATAGAATGACAAGCATCAATAATTACTTTTAAATTATTTTTGCTTGCAATTGATTTAATTTTTTTAAGTTCACAGGGCCTACCTGCCCAATTTACAGGAATTATTGCCTTTGTTTTTTTATTAATCTTTTTTGCAATTTTATTTTCATCAATGTTATAATCATTTTTAATATCTACAAAAACTGGTTTTGCGCCTGCAGTAACAATTGCTCCAACAGTTGCAATAAACGTAAAAGGGGTAGTAATTACTTCATCGCCTTTACCAATGTTTAATGCTTTTAGTGCCAAATAAATTGCATCTGTTCCATTTCCACAAGATATCGTAAACTTCGATCCCATTCGTTTACTTAAATTTTTTTCGAAGTCATTAACTGCAGATCCTAAAGTATAATCACCTTTCTCAATTACTCTTTTAATCCTGTTTAAGATTTTTGAATAATCAGAAAATTGTTCAATCAAATAACTATGATTAATTTTAATTTTACTCATTTTTTTGTACTGATTTGGCAAAAAGTTATATTTCATATAGTTATTTGAATTTAAAATTCATTTCATTTAATTTTATTTTTTCAGAGTGTTTATCATAAAATAAAATCGATTTAGCAATTCCTTTTTTTATACTGATTTCTGGTTTCCACATTAATTTTCTTCTAGTTGTTTTTGTACCTAATTTATAAATATAATCTTTACCTACTCTTTCTGGAACTGGTTTAATAAAATTATCAAATTTTACACCTTTTGCTTCACATATTGTTTTTATTAAATTTCTGATTGACACAAATTCTTCACCTGAAAAATGATAAATTTCTCCAGGTTCTCCTAACAATATACATTTTTCAATACCAGCTAAAAAGTCAGACTTAAAAATAAAGTTTCTTTTTGTACTACCTTTTCCGTGTAATGGAAATTTTAAATTCTTATTAATAGAGATAATTAATTTTGGAATTAATCTATAGACAGGCTGCCCTGGACCGTAGAAATTTGAAAAACGTGCAATAATAGATGGGAATTTTTTTGATAAATAATATGATTTTAACAAAAGCTCAAATGACAATTTAGATACTGCATAAGGTGTTGAAGGAGTAAATATTGAGTGTTTTTCGTTTATAGTTTTATTTACAGATCCAAATACCTCGGGCGTGGATATATAAATATATTTTTTAATAAATTTAGTTTCTGATAAAAAAGCCAATAGTTCAGATTTTTCCATTATATTTTTTTTTATATAAAGAGATGAATTTGACCAACTTTCTTGAACCATGCAATATGAAGAGAAATCAATTACAATATCAGGTTTAAATTTTTTTATTATATAAAGAATTTTTTTATAAGTTTTAATTTTTAAGAGAATAATATTATTTGAAAGTTTTTTTCTTAAAGTACTTGAAATATTAGAAGAGTGGGTTGCTATAATTTGATCTTCTTTATTATATTCTAGATAAGAATACCCCGCAAAACTAGAGGCACCAAGAACTAAAATTTTTTTTTTCATAAATGCTTAAGGATTTTTAAATAATCTTTTTTTTCTAAAATATGTTCATTTCCAAAATCTTTTAGTGTTTTTGCAGCTGCAATAGATGATAAAAAAAGAGATAATTCTAAAGAATTTGTCACAGTAAAAAAAATTGAAAAAATTGACAACATACTATCTCCAGCACCAACCTTGTCTGATATTTTATTACCAAACGCAGGATAATCATAAAAAAAATTTTTTCTTAAATCATAAAACAAAACACCTTCATTACCTTTTGTTACCAGAATATAATTAAATTTATTTTTTAGCTTAGTAAATTTTTTTATAACTTCATGAATTGTAGAATGTTGATCTCTTACTTCATATCTTAATTCTGTCTCATTAATAAATACACAAAAACAACCCTTATATTTTAGAATTGAATGCCAACCTTTATTATTTGCATTAACTTGACAATTTACAAAAATACGCTTTGAGGATTTTGAAATAAAATCAGAAAGTCTATTTGAGATCAAACCATGTCCATAATCAGAAATTATAATTATGTCGTTTTTACTTATATTTTTTTTTATTATAGACTTAAGTTTATTTTCGTCACTTATATTTAATCTGTCGTCATTAATTGAATATACTCCTAAAGTTTTAGAGTTGCTTGCATCATCCACGTACCTCTTTTTAACAATTGTAGGTGATGATTTTTTATAAATATATTTTTTGTTAATTTTTTCTAATTTTTTAAAAAAAAAATTTTTATGCTCTTTTTTTTCACCTAAAGATGAGATTAATGTAGTATTTCGTACAAACTTTGAAATTTGCAAGGCTATAGATGCAGCTCCGCCAACATAATCTTTTGTTCTTTTTTCCTTAAGAACTAACATCGGTTCTTTGCCCGATTTGCCTATTGTTTCACAAAATACATATCTATCTAATATAGTTTCGCCAATAACCAGTACGTTTAGTTTTTTTAATTTAACTAAAATTTCTTCAAATGATTTTTTTTTTAAAAAAGTTTTTAAATCTTTTATTTTATTTCTTTGTTTTTCATTTAACGGATTGAGTTCACTATCATTAATTAATTTAGACGAGCTATAAATTGCTGATTTAGTGTAATACACTTTTGTTTTAGATAGTTTTGCAGCTTTAATTTCTTTAAAAATATTTTTGGATATATCATTTGTGTTTTTTTTATAATCCTTACCTTTGACATAAAAAGAAGGTTTTAAAATTTTTATAATTTTTTCAGCAGTTGAAAAATCACTTCTAATTATATAGTCAATTGTTTTAATATTTTCTAAAGCTTCCATTCTTGTGTTAATATCAAACCTTGGTTTTCCAGGTCCTTTATTTACAAACTCATCAGATGTTACTGAAACAACTAAAATATCTCCTAAATTTTTTGCTTCTTTAAAATATCTAAGATGACCAATGTGCAATAAATCAAATACCCCATGACAAAGAATAACTTTTTTATTATTAAGTTTTTTCTTTTTAATCTCGTTAATGCTTATAATTTTGCTCATAAAAATAAAATAAGGCTAATAAATTATTATGATTAAATAATATAGACAAGTTTGTATAATTACAATTATACAAGATCGTATGTTAAATTTTTATTATATTAACAATATTGAATGGTTGGCATGTTGTTCATACCTTTTTTATAAAAATTTTTTTCAGTGCATAAATCAAGCCAATTGAGCTATTAGTACTGGTCAGCTGCACGCATTACTGCGCTTCCACATCCAGCCTATCAAC
>MDTE01124973.1_pt1 | contig 71920 bp, 58 predicted proteins | sample 811231 | NCBI WGS metagenome assembly MDTE01 (sample SAMN05326651, study PRJNA326480) | marine metagenome | isolation source: seawater | place: Indian Ocean: Red Sea | collected 2010
ATTCCAAGCCCTACTCTTACTAACACACCTATTCCAAGCCCTACTCTTACTAACACACCTATTCCAAGCCCTACTCTTACTAACACACCTATTCCAAGCCCTACTCTTACTGTCACAGACTACATCCCGTTTAAAGATTCTTTTACTGATTTTAACGGAAGACTACGTCAAGAAAACTACACAAACTTAACAACAACTTACGACAACTCTAGTTTTGTAATGTCTATAGGAGACTCACAGTTTACGCAACTCAGTGAATACAATTTGTCTGTGCCAGACAATATATCCTTAGTCGTCGACATATCGTTCGGAACACAACCTGACACATGGATGGGACTAGTTTACAGAATGAACCAAGAAGGCTACTACATGTTTGTAGTAGACGGCAAAGGAAACTATAAAATAATCAGTGTCTTCTTGCGCTCCATCTCCAAAACTACGACTAACCCAACAGTTGACATATTGTTTGAAGGCTATCTTCCACAAAGAACAGAGGATCTGTTCTTTATAGAAACTATTCGAATTGATATGTTCTCTAATCAGTTTGAGTTCTTTGCCAATGAGATTTTACTTACAACACTAAACGATAGTTCTTTCGAGTCCGGTAATCTAGGATTAATAGGATGGACAACAACCAATCCTGACTCTATTGCTTTTAATAGTCTTGAGGTTATAGAATACGACCAACGCAACAAGCCTTCTTCATCCAACTGCAGTTTAATTCAAGGTCAACTTACTTCTAATTCTTCTTTTTCTGATTTACAAACACAATCGCTTGGACCACTAGGAATTGATTCTGTTATTACCTTGTCTGTTCAACCAGATGATATATCCAAGGTTTTCTCTGCGCGCACTCTTTCTAAAGATGATTTAATAGTTATGAGTCGATTAACTTCTCCTAACGGAACAGTATTATATGATATCAACTCTTCACCTGAAATGTCTTGCACTAACAATCAGTACTTCTCAGGATCTTGCGGAAACGAAGGAGAGATCTCATTGCGTTTTCCAGCAAACCCAAACTTTCCTTTGATCGCTGGAGATTACCAAATTGAGTTATACTCTATAAACAAACCTATTTGCGACGCTGTTATTATCACTAGAACTCACAATATGGCCGAATCTCTATCCTCAATTATGCAAGCTATTGATATCAACATATGGTCATTAAGTAACTCTAACTCTCTTGTCAGTCCTGATAAACAAACCAAAGCAAAACAAGCCATTAGGCAGTCTATTGACAGTCTCTTAAATCAGAAAAACATGCGGAGTGGAAACATTAATATCTTATCAGCCTCTGATAACGACAAACTTTTGTTTTCCAACAAGGACGATAGAGACCTAAGCAACATTTGTTTGGCTACCACAAGTGCCGTAGGAGCTTCCAGGAGCATTAATGTTGCTCTTGTTGATGAATTCTACGAATATGACGAAAACGACGAATCATTGTCCCCTGTTTTAGGTATGTCTCCAATTCCTGGTGTTCCTTTTGCAGACAGCTCTGTTCACTCGTGTGTTGTTATTAGTTTAGAGGAACACAACAACAACTACCAGTACATTGGATCCACTATAATACATGAAGCTTCTCATTTTATGGGCTTGTCTCATACAACAGAGTCCGACGGCTTGTCTTTCGATCTTCTTGATGATACACCAACGTGTCCGGCCACTGTATATGATACAAACAACAACAATGAGGTCGAGCATTCAGAATGTTCTACCGAAGATGGACAGAATTTTATGTTTTGGCAAGACACAGGACATAACACTCTTTCCATTAGTAACCACCAAGCTTGGATAATACGAAGCCATCCCTTATTTTACGTTTATAACAATAAACCCTAATATGACCTGCTCTGCAATGCTTTCAAAAAGAAATCTTCTTACGGTAGGAATTGACGCCAGTCGATCAACATCTAATATAATCACTGGCACTGAAAATTACTCTATTAACTTAACCAAAGCGCTTATCAATAGCGACCCTCATTTTAATTGGCATCTCTATTTTAGGGATGCACCTACACCCGCCCTTTTTCCTAAAAAACACAATGTTTCCTTCTCAACAATACCTTTTCCGTTTATGTGGACTCACTTAAGGCTTGGTTTTGAATTGGCAGTACATCCTCCTGATGGAGTGTTTGTACCTGCCCATGTTCTTCCATTGTTTTGTAAGGTGCCGTCAATTGTAACAGTCCATGATTTGGGTTTTATGCTACACCCCAGTATGCATCCAACAACTCAACGCCTATATCTACTCTGGTCAACCAAACAAAACGTTTTAAATGCTTCTCATTTAATTGCAGACTCCTTGTCAACTCAAAAAGATATCATTAAACACTATAACATTGACAGGAACAAAATATCTGTTGTTTATCCTGGATTTAATCCGTCAAATTTTCAAAACAGACCAACTGCCAATTTACCATCTGTGCCTAACAAGTACATTTTATATGTCGGCACTCTGCATCCTAGAAAAGGTCTGCTTACTCTTATTGACGCCTTTGCCCAACTAACTAATGACTACCCTGATCTTCACCTAGTTTTTGCAGGCAGAAACGGCTGGATGGTAGACCAAATACAAAGCAAAGTTGACTATTATGGACTTAATAACAAGATTGTGTTTCTTGGTTTTGTGCCTCAACAACAACTTCCTTTTCTTTATAACAAAGCATTAGTAACTGTTTTACCCTCTTTATATGAAGGTTTCGGATACACTCCGCTAGAAAGCATGGCTGCGGGTACACCTGTAGTTTGTACAAGTGCCGGTTCACTGCCAGAAGTTGTTGGTAACGCAGCGTTGATTGTAAAGCCAGCTGATACTAAAGCTTTGTTTGACGCTTTAGTATCAGCTATTTCTAATGATTCTATACGAAAAGACTTAATAAGAAAAGGTCTTGTCCAATGCAAAACCTTTTCCTGGACAGATGCCGCTAACAAAACTATTGATATAATGCAAAGAGTCTTTGGTTCCATCTAAACTATGTCTACTCCAACAAATAAACAACGTCTACAATTCCTGTCTGTACCTGTAGACAACATAACCTACTCTGAAACCATAGAGTGGTGCAGTCGCGCCATAACCAGTAAAAAACTCAATCAAATTTGTACAGTAAACCCTGAGTTTGTAATGCTCGCTCAGTCTAACTCTTGTTTTATGTCTGTGCTAAATAATTCATCACTTTGCCTGCCTGACGGTCAGGGGTTACTCTGGGCTGCGTTACTCAAAGGCCTACGCCTCCGCGAACGCGTTGCTGGATCTACTCTGGTTGACCTGATAGCCAAAGAAGCATGTGCAAAGCAATGGAATCTTTTTTTTCTAGGTGCAGGTCCTGGAGTTGCAGAGACTGCCGCTAAAAAACTCTCATCTAAGTATCCTAACTTGCCCAAAATACGTTGTCTTGAAGGCAGCCCACTTGCTGAAGATTTCCCAAAAATACTGTCTTGTATACAAAAACACAAGCCCGACTTTTTGTTAGTCGCCTTTGGAGCTCCTAATCAAGAACTATGGATCAATCGTTATATTAAAGACCTTAATGTACCTGTTTCTATTGGCGTTGGTGGTGCGTTCGATTTTATCTCTGGAAATACTAAGAGAGCTCCCTTGCTAATCCAACGGTTAGGGTTTGAATGGCTTCATCGTTTGTGGATACAACCCTGGAGATGGAAAAGAATGCTAGCTCTTCCTCTGTTTATGTGGAAAATCATTACTAACAATGCGTCAGTAACCTACACCTCTACTGACAAGTAATTACTTGTTTATCTTTCCTAAAATTTAATTTTTAGTTATGGTTGTTCTGGTCGCTCAACGAGATACATGCATGGGCATAATAACACTTACAAAATTATCGTTTCCTACGGGTCTAATTACGCCAGGGCTAGCATCACCATTGGTCTCAAAAGCGACATTAGGTGTATCAATAACCTTCAACACCTCCGTTAAATACCGCACATTAAATGAGACCTCAATTGGCTCTCCCTCTAATATTGTTTCCACAACAGTCTCATTAGATCCTGTTTCTGCAGCATTTGCGCTAACCTCTAACAATCCTTGTTCGTCATTTTCTCCAGATCTTATAGCTAGCGTCACGGCATAGCTTGCTTCGCGCGCAAAAATCTGAGCCGCTCTACAAGCTGCCAAAATCTTGTCGGTTGCCATTACTGATCTTGTTTTATATCCATCTGGCAACAATGGTTGATAGTCTGGAAATTTTCCTTCAATAAGCTGACAAACAAGTTCGACATCATTAATCCTGAAAAGAATCTGTCCTCCTCCCGACGGCAAACTTAAGCTAATCGGGTCTGTTTGTTCTCCTATTATTCGTCCCAATTCTGATAACGCTCTAGCAGGGACAATCACATCAACCTCTGTTGTTTCATCAGACGCAGTATGCGATGCTTCACAAACCGCAAGCCTAAACCCATCTGCGGCGGCAAATGACATTTTTTCCTTACCTAGCTTTACCTCTACTCCCGTTAACACAGGCCTAGAATCGTCAACGGCAGCTGCAAATACGACCTGATCTATCATTTCTCTCAGGTTGGTTACATTGATGTCAATATTGCTCTCGTCTTCCATTGAAGGCAAAACAGGAAATTCTTCTGCGCTTATGCATTTTATATCATTGGTAAACTCTGCACACGCTAATCTCATATTTTGCGTATGCTCGTCCAATTCAAAATCTATTTGCTCTTTTGGAAGAGCGCTGATTAAATCAATAAGCGTCTTAGCTGGAAGGGTTGTTGAACCTTGTGCATGAACTTTTGCTCCTATCCAACACGTTATTCCCATTTCTAGATTGGTCGCAGAAAGTCGTATGCCTGAATTGTCTGTTGTCATAAGCACATTGCCAAGAACAGGCAAGGTACTTCTAGAAGCCACAGCCCTACCTACAATGTTTAGACCCCTGGTAATGTTCTCATGTAGACAGGATACCTTCATGTGTTTCTATTCAATTTTGTCTACCGAAGTAGCCTGTAGGCCCTTATCTCCCTGTGTCACTGTAAACTCAACTCTTTGGCCTTCGTCCAATGACTTATATCCATCACCATTTACTTCACTATAGTGAACAAACACATCGTCGCCAGACTCTCTCTCTATAAAACCGTATCCTTTGCCGTTATTAAACCACTTTACTATTCCTATTTCACGCTCGTCCATTCTCCTACCCTCCTTGTTTCTACAATAAAACTAATTTATTGTAGCACTTATTACTATGTAAGTCTAGCTAATCTTATGTTCAATACGCTCAATAAAAACACCTCATCATATAATTGATCATACAATTATAAAGGTTTTTCATTTAACCTATCTCTTTTTTTGTTTATTATACCCACAATTATGTCTATTGTTCTTGACAAATCATTTGCTTTGTTTGTTACAACATAATCAAACTGCTTTGTTTGTAATTGTTCTTGCTTTGAAGCTCCTATTCTGTTCTGAATTGTTTCCATGCTTTCTGTCTTGCGGGCTTTTAGCTGTCCCAATAGCTGATCTTCAGCATCCGGTTTAATATAGATAAGCAACACATTATTGTAAAGCTTTTTAAGCGTTGACGCGCCTTGTACATCTACTCTAATCAAAATGTCTAACCCTGTAGAGAGCGCTTTATCAACACTTCTCTTGGTTACACCCTTGTAGTCACCATAAACCACTGCATGCTCTACAAACTCGTTTCTTTCTACCATAAACTCAAACTCTTGCTTAGATACAAAGTAATAATCTATTCCCTCTTTTTCAGTAGGCCGTTTTGCTCTCGAATTAGTAGTAACAACAAATTCAAGACCAGCGTCTTTATCAAGCAGGCCTCTTACCACGCTGTCTTTCCCAGCACCAGATGGCCCCGATATTACAACAAGAAGTTTTTTTTCTGAGCTTCTCGCGTCCTTACCGCTATTTGTGTAAGACATTGTTTACCTGCTATAATAACTCTCTTATAAACATTATAGCTTATGCCTACTTACGAGTACAAATGTCAAAACTGCTTGAACAGAACAAATGTTCGGATGTCATACAAAGAATATGACTTAGCAAAAAAACCCCACTGTCCAAAATGTAATACCTACTCCCTACAACGCATCATCAGCCCGGTTAGAGTAACACGATCAAACAAATCGCGCGTTGAATCAATATCCACCCCCGAAGCCTTTAATTCTCTAGACCAAAACGATCCAAAATCCGTAGGGAAGCTAATGAGAAGCATGGGCAACGAAATGAACGAAGACCTTGGGTCAGAATTTGACGAAATGGTAACGCGGCTAGAATCTGGTGAGTCTCCCGAATCTATCGAAGCTGACCTAACATAAAAATCTCAATAACCGTTAGCCTTAAAACCAACTACCGTTTTGTCGTCTGCGCTTTAAGTTTCTCTAACAAGATGTTGCTGACTTCGTCAAAAATATCTTCCTCTGACTGCCTAGCATCAACCATCTTCCATCTTTTGCTTTGTTCCGCCAAACGCAAAAACCCTACACGAACTCTTTCGTGAAACGCCACTGAATATGCATCTAGTCTATTCCAAGTGTTGGGGTCTTGTTTTCTTCGGTTCAACCCATCTCTTGGAGGGATGTCTAACAACACTGTTAGATCGGGCTCAATTTCATCTGTGACAAATTGTGATATATTACGCAAAACATCCACATCTATTTGATGACCATACCCTTGGTACGCTAGGCTAGAGTCCAAAAACCTGTCGCACAAAACAACTGCGCCCGATTTTAACCTTGGTATTATTATCTCTCTTATGAGTTGTGCTCTCGAAGCAGAAAACAACAAAAACTCTGCCTCTGGATACATCGAAGTGTTATCTTGATCTAATAACACTCTTCTTACCTGATCGCCAATTTCTGTACCGCCAGGCTCTCTTACAAGCACAACATCATAACCTTCGTTTGTTAAAAAACTTTTTAGTTTTGTACACAACGTGGTTTTTCCACTACCTTCAGGGCCTTCAAAAGTAACAAATAAACTCAATGTCTAAACACCCTTACTCGCCTGTTTGGTTCGTTGCCATAGCTATGAGACACTAACTTAGCCTGTCTAACCAAAGTATGCTGGCTTCTCCTAACTTCAGCGTTTTGTGGCTTCAAGTCCACATGTCTTGTGCCGCTCCGCACCATATCTATTGCAACATCAACCTCTCCCACGTCAAACATTTTGCTCATCAACACTCCTTTTTGGTACTTTCCCACAGCAAACACCTCTGAAAGTAATTTTTCAATTTGATGCTGCGTATTGGATCGAATAACATATATAGGCATACTCGCCAGTTCTGCGTCTCCAATTGGTTTTTTTCTCCTTCTATAATGTGCCTTCAAGGTTATCAAGGCCTGAGCTTCCTTTAGTTCATTTGTGACCCTTATTGGTACCCTTAACCGGCGCCCCGCTTTTTCAGTTTTGTCCTTACTAACTCCATACAAACACACCGTAACAGGCTGAATCTCACCATAGTTGTTACCTTGTGTCTTTTCTCCAGAACCTGTTGTTTCTATATGTGCCTCCCAAGGTGCCGTCTTCACATGATTTCGTTCGGCCCAAACAGAGTTGTTGTTTGACAAAATCTTTTCCTCTGTTTTTAGGCCTTGTTCTGTCCTGTGCCGTATCTGAGACTTTACGCTCTTACCTCGCAAGACGCTATCTACTGACTCTGATACGTTCTCGTGAATATTTAACTTTTCCCTTTCTAGTATTTCAATTAACACATCGAAAGTTGGTGGGTTTCGTCGCTCCAGCACTGTTTTCTGTGTACCTCGTCTCCGAGCCTCTTCATCAGACAAGGTAACCGATTCTATACCTCCTATTAAGTCCGACAATGTTGGATTTAACATTATGTTATCTAATGTGTTCCCATGAGCAGTGCCTATTAGCTGAACACCCCTTTCAGCTATTGTTCTCGCCGCTAAAGCTTCAGCTTCTCTACCTATTTCGTCAATAACTACAACTTCTGGATTATGGTTTTCCACAGCTTCGATCATTACCTCGTGCTGCAAGGTTGGGTTTTCTACTTGCATCCGCCTGGCTCTACCCACTGCAGGATGAGATATATCTCCGTCCCCTCCAATCTCATTGGACGTGTCTACTATCACAACCCTTCGAGTTTCAGCCAAAACCCTTGCGGCTTCTCTAAGCATTGTAGTTTTTCCTACTCCCGGCCTTCCAAGCAGTAAAGTGCTCTTCCCTGACTTTACAATGTCTGACACTATATCTATAGTTCCATATACAGCTCTACCCACTCTACATGTAAGACCTACAATCGCTCCTTGCCTGTTTCTAATTGCAGAAATTCTATGTAGCGTCCTCTCAATTCCAGCACGATTGTCTCCGTCAAAACCACCTGTTTTGCTAACCACCAAAGCTATTTCACTAGAAGTAACATCCTCATCAGACAACACAATCTCTCTACCCAAATATCTGGCTGTTGGAACCCTTCCTAAATCAAGAATCACCTCAAGCAATTTGTCGTTACTGCCTAAACCTCTAACCTGTTTTGTTACTCTTTCGGGTAATATATCCAACAAAAAGTCTAAGTTATCGTCTATTTCGTACTTCAATTAATTTTTCCTTTTCAATTAAACGGCCTCAAGCTACCTGCATGTGCCCAAAAAATATTTATGAATCCTGTAGTCCCTTGTAAGCTCCGGATGGAAAACTGTCACAAGCCATTTCTTTTGTCTTGCCGCAACTATCTCGCTTGAAGCTAACCTTCCAACAACTTCCGCTTTCGACCCTATTGATTCAATAACCGGAGCCCTAATAAAAACACCTTTAAAGCTATCTTTCTGCCTCTTTTTGTTATCACCAACACCTTCATCTTGTTGCAAACACAGCTCTACTTTTGCCTCAAAGCTATCTACCTGACGCCCAAAAGCATTTCGCTTAATCGTCACATCCATCAACCCTAACACAACCTGGTCTGTGCCTGGGTCTTTAGACATAAATATCGCTCCTGCACAAGTGCCCCAAACTGGCTTCTGCTGCTCAGCAAACGACCTAATCGGCCCAACCAAGTTGTATTCTACCGCCAACTTGGCGATAGCTGTCGACTCTCCTCCAGGAATTACTAAACCGCTCAACCCTTCCAAGTGACTCGGAAGACGAACTTCAAAACACTCTGCACCTAGACCTTCTAATATCTTCTTGTGCTCACGAAATCCGCCCTGAAGAGCCAACACACCTAGCTTCATTGTCTTCTGTTACCACCCCCTACCGGCCAAAAGTTCAGATTCAGGCACGTCCTGCACCTGCCTTCCAACCATAGGTTCTCCTAAGTTTTCGCTAATATTCGCCAGTATATCTGGGTCACTATAGTGGGTAGTAGCCTCAACAATAGCTTTTGCTCTTCTAGCTGGATCGCCTGACTTAAATATACCTGAACCAACAAAAACCCCATCAACCCCTATCTGCATCATCAAAGCTGCGTCCGCTGGTGTTGCAAGACCTCCTGCGGCAAAATTGACCACAGGCAATCTGCCTGTTTGGCTTACATCAACCACCAAAGCATAAGGAGCGCGTATTTCTTTTGAATAGCTCATCAACTCCTCTGAAGGCATGTCTTTAAGTTTTCGTATTTCTCCCAATACAGACCGAGCGTGCCTCACTGCCTCTACTACGTCTCCGGTTCCTTCTTCTCCTTTTGTTCTAATCATCGCGGCGCCTTCTCCTATGCGCCTCAAAGCCTCTCCTAGGTTTCTGCACCCACACACAAAAGGCACCTTAAACTCATGTTTGTCCACGTGGTGCTCTTCGTCTGCTGGCGTTAATACCTCTGACTCGTCAACGTAGTCAACTCCCAGAGCCTGAAGCACTTGTGCTTCTACAAAATGCCCTATTCTACACTTGGCCATAACCGGTATGCTTACCGAGCTTATAATCTCTTTTATCATTCCGGGGTCAGACATTCTGGCCACCCCTCCATCAGCCCTAATGTCTGCTGGCACCCTCTCTAAAGCCATTACCGCACAAGCCCCCGCGTTTTCTGCTATAACGGCCTGCTCAGGGTTTACTACATCCATAATAACTCCCCCCTTAAGCATTTCTGCAAAACCTCTCTTTAAGGCTATCGTTCCTGTGTTTTTGTCCATCGACAGACTCCTTTTGCTAGCACACATATACACATGGCGTTTGTGCTCGCCCACTAAATATTGCTCCAATTTTACCACGAAGAAGTACCAAAAGATAATACTCAAAAAACCAACTCGCACTGTTTCACGTGAAACAACGACTCTGCGAGCTTGTTGTAAAGCTGGCTCTCAGCTTGCATGTTGCGGCCAACTACAATATACTACTGGCTTCAATCTTTAAGGCGTCGCTTTACGACAAAGGAGACAAAAATGAGTGCCGAAAACAATCTTTTTGGTGTTGCGCTAAAACAGCTTGACGATGCTGTTGCAATTTTAGGGCTTGATGAGGCAACTCACCAACTGCTTCGGTCTCCTAGGCGAGAAACACGCGTTGTTTTTCCTGCGCGTTTGGATGATGGTACTTCTAGGGTTTATACCGGATATAGAGTTCAATACAATGACGCCCGAGGACCAGCAAAAGGCGGTCTAAGGTTTCATCCTGACGAAACCTTAGACACAGTAAGGGCTCTGGCAGCTTGGATGACTTGGAAAACTGCTGTTGTAGACATACCTTTAGGTGGAGCCAAAGGTGGCGTTGTTTGTAACCCTAAAGAATTGTCTCCTTATGAATTAGAGCGACTTAGTCGAGGTTATATACGTGAAATAGAAAGCATGATCGGGCCAACCAAAGACGTGCCTGCTCCTGATGTCTATACTAACCCACAAGTAATGGCTTGGATGGTTGACGAGCTATCTGCAATGAATGGTCACAATGTTTTTGGTTCAATTACTGGCAAGCCTATACCTATTGGAGGGTCTGAGGGAAGAAGTGACGCAACGGCACGAGGCGGAATGTATGTTATTAGAGAGGCCTGTTCAGCTTTAGGTTTGTCCACAAAAGGTAGAACGGCAGCTATTCAAGGGTATGGAAATGTTGGTTCGTTCGCCCACAAGCTTGCGGTAGAGCTTTTGGGCCTACGTGTTGTGGCTGTTTCAGAAGAGTTTGGTGGTATATACAACGCCAACGGTTTTTCTTCAGAGTCCTTGTTAAAGCACAAAGAAAAACATGGTTCTGTGTCAGAGGCGCCTAATTCAACAGCTATAACCAACGAAGAGCTGCTGGAGTTAGAGGTCGATATACTTATACCTGCAGCGCTAGAAAACGTAATAACAGAAAACAATGCTGGTAACATCAAAGCGTCTGTTGTGGCTGAGCTCGCCAACGGCCCTACCACGCCAGAGGCAGACAGAATATTATATGAAAATGGTGTTTTTGTGATTCCTGACTTGCTCTGCAACGCAGGAGGAGTAACTGTTTCTTACTTTGAGATGGTACAAAACTCTTACGGCTTCTATTGGCCAAAAGAGTTGGTTGAGAAAAGGCTAGACCAAAAAATGACCATGGCATTTCATCAGGTTAAAAAATCAATTGATCAGTACCAAGTAAACCCAAGAGTGGCTTCCTATCTGGTGTCTGTGTCTAAGGTGGCTGAAGCTATGCGTCTGAGAGGGTGGGTCTCTTGATATAAACAATAAATTTAAGTAACAAACCTTTCTTCTTTCCAAACATTACCTCTATTGTGATATCCTGCTTTTTCCCAAAAGCCTGGTTTGTCTTCTGAACAAGCCTCAATTCCTCTAAGCCATTTTCCACCTTTCCATAGATAAATGTCGTCTAATTCTTTTCTGTTTGGTATTGCTCCACACACTCCTCTTAAGGGGTAGCCGTGTTCTGGGGCAAGTGGTTTGCCTTCATAGTGTGTTGCTAAAATAAAGTTGTCTCCAATTGCTGTTTTTAAAGGTAAATTTGTAGTGTATCCAAGTTCACAGTGTTGTATTATAAAAGACGCATCGTTTTTTGGTAGAAACAAGCCCAGATCAATAAGTGTTTTTATAGTTACTCCTTTCCATTTTGTGTTTTTTTTGCTCCATGCAGTAACACAATGTATGTCCATTTCTACTTCTGTTGTTGGTAGAGAACAAAACTCTTTCCAGTTTAGTTTTACTTCTTTTTTAACTTCTCCAAAAATTTTAAATTCCCATTCTTTTTCCACAAACTCTGGAACTGGCCCATAATGCAAAATAGGAAACCTAAGAGTAAGAGATTGTCCCGGAGGTAGTCTTCCTTCTTCTCTCATTCTCTTTTCTGCATCTAGTCTTTCTTTCATTTTATCTATACCATTAACTAATCTTTGTAAAATTGACCTTCTATATACTAAACTCTATAATTAAAGTAAATTTTTAAATTAGGACAAACAAATGAAAACCTCATTAACTTACTATGGACACTCTAGCTTCTCTATAAACATCAATGGAACAAATGTTCTATTAGACCCATATATTTCAGATAATCCTATGACAACTATAGATCCTTCTGCTGTAGATGCTGATTATATACTTGTTTCTCATGGTCATCAAGACCACCTAGGGGATACTATACCTATAGCAAAAAGAACCAAGGCTACTGTAATTGCAAACTTTGAAATTGCTAATTGGCTGACCTCACAAGGACTAAAAAATGTTCATCCTCAACATATTGGTGGAGGTTATAATCACTCTTTTGGTTACACTAAAATGACGCAAGCTCTTCATGGTTCTTCTCTTCCTGACGGATCATATGGAGGAAATCCATGTGGTTTTGTTATTTCTGATGCCATTGAAAAAGATAAGTCGATATATTTTGCGTGCGATACAGGACTTTTTAGTGACATGAAGCTTATTGGACAAGAAAACATCTATGTTGCAGTAGTACCTATAGGAGACAATTTTACTATGGGACCAAATGATGCTATCAAAGCAATTGAACTAATAAGACCACAAATAGCTATTCCTGTCCATTACAATACATGGCCATTAATTAATCAAGATCCTTTATCTTGGAAAAATAAGATAGAAGAAAGAACAGACACTAAAGTAATTATATTAGAAGCTGATCAGAAAATCACTTTTTAACTAAACAATTTTGTATATATAGTTATTTATCAAACAATTAATTTATTAGTAGAAACAGTAGGCCTTGGGAAAAGTGTGTATAAATAATTATATAGTTTGTTTTAACAAGGTTTTATTACTTACAACAAAGCTATTGGGAGAAAATAGTTTTACGGATTTCTTCAAGACTTTCTCTAAGCTCTTCACTATCCGTAAGTAATTGGTGTGCTTTTTGGTACCCATATTTAGCCGTAGTATGATCTCTTCCTCCCATCAAAGAACCAATTTCGGAAAGAGAGCAACCAGCAACATCTTTTAGTAACAAAACAGCCAATTGTCGAGGAACAGAAAATCTTCTAGCGCGATTTTTGCTACAAAGATCAGAAATGGTGACATTAAACTTGTTAGCCACTGTTTGTAAAATTTTTTCAGAAGATCTATCCCCAGAAGACGAAACAACCGCCTTTTGGACCGCAAGCTGTACCAAAGAAAAAGAAGGAGAAGCTTTTAAGAGTGAGGAATGAGCGAATATAAATTTTATAGCCCCCTCCAGCTGCCTTGCTTCAGCGAGGTGTTTTGCTAAATACAAAACGTGTCTTTCCGCCAGCTGGATCGAATGATTCAAGAGAGCGTTTTTAGTAATCTGCACTCTGGTTTCTAGCGAAGGTTTAGACACCTCCAATACAAGACCTGAAGAAATTCTTGAAGACAGTCTTTTTCCTAGCGCAGAGAGAGAAGACAGAGAAACGTTGCTGCTTAGGACAACAGAGCTGTTGATAGATAACAGATGGTCTATCGTATGTAACAATTCTTCAGACGAGGATTTTTTACCAACAAAAAACTGTATATCGTCAACCAACAAAACATCACAAGTACGATATTTTTCGCGGAACATTTCGGCACTTCCGTTTTTGATAGACGAAACCATCTTATTTGTAAACATTTCTGAAGTTATAAACTCTGTTGACAGACCTTGTTTTTTACAACGATGGGCAACTCCTGACAACAAATGGGTTTTGCCAACACCAGTGCCACCATACAGAAACAAGGGGTTAAGGTTATCAGAACGCACCTCAGCTAATGTCGTTGCGGCAGCGAGAGCTAGCTGGTTTTCAGGGCCCGTAACAAAAGCTTTAAGGGTCTGAGTTGTGTGAGATGGATTTGCTTTAGAGGCAACTTTGTCTTTGTGAATGAGGTCATCAGAAAAGACAGGTTCAGGCAAGTTGTCGGTGTCAGGCCACACAACAAAAGACACAGCTGTTTTTTGCCTAGCAATGCCTGATAGAGTGCGCTCAATAGTTGTTTTCATCCTGGCGTTAAGCCAGTCTTTAACAAAACCTGACTTAACACCAACAATATAAACGTTGTCGTCACAGTCTAAAAATGAAGCGTCTTTTAGCCAGGTCGAAAAAGACGCGCTAGTCATTTGCATTTCTAGCTCTCCTAAGGCAGCACGCCAACACTGTTTAGGGTTCATAAAACTAGCCTTGTTGAAAGCAATAGAAAAAATTGAATTAGCATATATATATATATAACTAGTTGTTGACAAACACTGCTAGACAACGGCCTCTAATTGTCAACTAATGCATTTATTATGCTGGCAAAAGAAAAACACAACCGATTATTTTACTAAAAGAAATCGCGGATTTAACTCATTTTTTAATGAGCAACTCACGTGAAGTCTTGCTTATGTACATTGTACCAGTCGACGCCATTCAGTTCAAGGAATTTGGCTCAAAGAACCTTAAAAGACCAAAGATTTTAAGGCAGCACAAAAAGCTTGTTTTTAGATAGTATTATTTATCTAGAAGGTTTTTTGTATCTATTAATGGAAACTCTAGCATGAGGTTTTCTAACACAAGGCGGGGGTTAGCGTTTGTGTTAAGATATTGCTGAGCTTTTCTTATACAGGCAAGAGCGTTGTACGCTTGTAACTTACTAACTTCTAATGCAAGTCTTTCTATATCTAAAGCGTAGTCAATGTTTGTTTTTGCTGATTTGCTAGCACCAGAGGACACAAGCATTATGTCTCGCCAAAAACCACACCATATGTTAAGAGTGTTGGACAGCAAAACTTTATTTTTGCTTACTTTTTCTGCAAAAATAAACCGGTCCACTCTTGAGGAGTGTAGCATCGCAATTATTTGATCAAGCGAGGACTTTCTGCTATCGAAAACATCTTCGTTTTTTATTAGTTGTATAGCCCAACCCAAGCGTCCGTTTGATATATGAGCAAACAGAGAAGCTTGCTCTTTAGGTAAGGAAAACACCTCGATTAGAGTTTGTGTTGCAAGAGAAACCGAAAGGGGCTTCATATCAAAAGTAAGACTTCTAGAAACTATAGTGTTAGGGATAGACCAGATGTTATTGGTGGTCATTAAAAACACCGTGCTTCCAGGGGGTTCTTCAAGGGACTTAAGGAGGGCGTCGCAAGCTTGTTTCGTTGCAGACTCAATGTTTTCAACAATAACAATATGGCGTTCTAGTTCAATTGGGCTAAGAGTTAGTTTGTAAACAAGGCTTCTTATGGCATCAACGGTAATTCTGTTTGGCGTGCCAGATTCTTTTACATGAGGAGAGACTAGATGTAAGTCAGGGTGTTTGAGTTTTGCAATAAGACCACAAGATCTACAACTAAGACAAGGAGAAGAGGCGTGTTTTTTACAAGACATTGCTTGTGCAAAATTAAGCGCAAGGGTTGATTTCCCGATGGAGGGCGGCCCAGAAAACAAGTAGCCACTAACAATATTTTTAGACAAAACGTGTTCGGCCAAACAAGAAACAGTTTGGTTGTGGCCAACGGTTTGCCAATTGTGAGAGTTTGGCGAATAGCTCATGTTGAGATTATAATATCATGAATACTTTTTCTATGGACAACCAGTTTAAATATTACTTATGAAAATAGCAATAGGGGCTGACGAAAAAACAGACCTAACTGATTTTGTGGTAAGTTATGTTGCGAATTTGCGGCATGAGCCGAGACTGTTCGGAGCTCTTGCATGCAAAAAGGAAACATGGTCAAAAACAGCGCGCTTTGTTTCCGAAGACATAAAAGCAGGCAAAGCGCAGGAGGGTATATTGTTGTGCTGGACAGGAACAGGAGTTTGTCTTGTGGCGAACAAAGTTCCTACGGTAAGAGCTGTTCTTTGTGTTGATTCGGAAACAGCACGAGGAGCACGTTTGTGGAACAAGGCAAATGTATTGTGTTTGTCTTTGCGAAAGACAACAGAAGCAGTTGCCAAAGAAGTGCTTGACATGTGGTTTAAAACAAAGTATGTATCAAACGCAGAAGACAATAAAGCGATAGATGAGATAAAACAAATAGAGAAAAAGTATATGGGATTTGACCGGGCACAAAAATGAACAACTACACTTACAGGGACTCTTGCATAAAGTACACGATGGCAGTACACTCACTATAATTAAGTAAGGGTGACAATGTTGAACAAAGACGATCTTGAACTTATGGCGGAAGAAAATTTGGCTTCAATATCAAAAGAAATAGAGTATGGAGTAGGCACGCCTGACGAGCATAATGAAACAGGGCCTCCAAGCGCAAGAGTATGGGGAATGACGGCAGGACAGAGGTTTCTAATTGCACTAATGGTGTTTTTAAATATAACAGTGCTAGGATTGTTTTTTTTGCTGGCGAGCGGCAGGATAGACATTCCGATACCATAACAAACTTTTGAGCTGTAGTTAGTTGTTGACGACAAAAGATCCTATATATAAGCGAGTTGATGCTTCATTAGCGTTGTTTATCTTTAATCGGACACCAGAAGGCGTTTCGTACAACCCAACATATATATTATACGTGCTTTGAGGAATAAGGTTTTTGGTGTTAATGTTGTGTTCATCAGATATGTACTCGTTAGGTACCCATCCTTGGCTAGGCCTTAGCCACCCTCCAGGAACACTGTCGTTTTGTGCCACCAAATTTCCATAGACGTCTTCAATGTGCACAAATGAACGTAGAGAAACAAGGGGTGTTTTTGTAGGTTTCCACAAAAGAACAACAGACATAGAATCAAGAGGGGTTACCTCTGTTGAAGTTTCGTGGCCGTAAAGAAACAAATAATCATCAAAGGATGTTAGAGAAAAATTAGCAATATTTGGGGACACAAAAGTTCTTTTGGGCTCTTGAATTACAACTGAACCAAAAGACAAATCAGGGTGCGATTCACTAACAACCTTCCATGTATATGTTCCAGACAGAGCTGTAGCAGGGATTCTGATTGTATGCTGCCCTAACCACACATCATTTTTTTTCCATAAGGCAGAGTTGTAATTAGGGGTAAGAAACACATTCTTTTTTAAAGGTTCGTTGTTGACAAAAAGAGATAAGCGCGCGTCTGGAGGAGGGTCTTCGTTGGCCCTAAAAAGAAGTTTAAGTGTAACCAGTTCGCCAGGGGCAGCATAACTTTTGTCGGCCGTTCCATTTAGTAGTGTTATGTGTTCTGTAATGGCACCTATGTTGTTAGAAGTGTTCGTGCTGCTGTAGACGTCATTATGATTGTTTGGACGAACAATTGATACGGTCCCTAAAGGTAGGTGCTGAGACAACAAATCTGAAGAGTCAAAACGTAAAGCTTCTAGAGAGGACTCCTCAAATATTTTTGCTAGTAATGTATACTCTCCTGGCGGTGTGCCAGGGAGCGTTTGGTATAGTCGTGCAAATTGTCCATAGTTATTTTGTTGCCAATATTGAGTGGGCGGAGGCTCTCGATGCCATCTTGGAGGAGTTGTTTCGTATGGGTTTAGGTTCCAAATGGTATCATCAGGACCTTTTATTAGAAAGTGTGTTTTGTAAGAAGAAGATACTGCTGAGGTGGCTTGTAAGTAAAGTATTATTTCAACTGACTCGCCACTTGTTATGTGTTTAGGAGACGTACTAAAAGCAATTGGTTTTATTCCTTGGGAAGAATCAATATTAAGAGGAGTTCCTAAGTTATGTGGACTAACAGAAGCGCTGCGAAACCAATTGTTTGTGTTATCAATAAATGTAACCTTGAACACCATCAGAATCAAGGGCAATAGAGCTATATAGTAAAAATAATTATAATTTGTAGGCTCAAAAGGCAATTTAATAGGATTTGATATTATTAGTATAGCCAACGCTAATACAAGCGAAAACACAGACACTGAGGAAGCAAGCGTGCGAACAGGAGTGGTGCCAAAATATATACGAACGACATGCTTGCCTTTCGGCACTTCGAGTCCTATGAGGCCATTAGCGTTGTTTAAGCTAATTTTCTGATGTGAGTTGTTTATAGTTGTTTTCCATCCCAAAAAGTACACCATTTGATAGGTTGCTTTGAATGCTTGGTCGGTATCAACAATAAAAAGGTGATCCAAAGGATCTGTTCGTAAAACCTTGATCGACGCGGTGTTTGGAATACCTACAACGCGAAACGGCGAAGGGTCAGATTTTAATTTGTTTGACAAGGATTGATCGTCAGGGTAGGAAAGAGTAGTTTTAGGTGTAAACTCACCTTTTGCAGAGGTGCCAATTGTTGACGTATTATATTCATAGTCTAGCATCGAAGACAGATAAACTTCTTCAAAGTTAGTGCAGTATCTAGGATACCACCAAGACAGGTGTGCAAAATAAGACAAGCAACATATAACAACGCAACCAATCAAACAGTTATTGCTTTTTCTAAATAGCAATAACGTACTGCCACCTAGTATTGAGAAGCACATTGTTGCTATGCCGAGAGTCCTCCACGGAAATTGAACAAACTTTAACAAAGGAATAAGATCCCAAAGAGGTTTGCTAATTGGCAAAGCTAGCAAAGAATATATTAGGGCCCCTAAACCAAACAAGATAAAAACAAGTGCATGTTGTGAATGAAATTTTGATAAACGAGATTTTATTAGAAGAACTATAAGTCCAAATACCGCCATAAAGGCCGCAAAAATACCTATTGCTTTTGCAGGGGAGGGATTGACTAGATTTGTTTGTGAGCTGCTTGGAAAAGCAAACAGTTCATTTGTTGACAGAAAATTGGTTGCGTATGAAAAAACAGGAGGGACAAGTAGTTGGTCAGTTTTTACTAATTCTTTTTCGGATAGTGCGGGAAGCCAGAAGTGAGCACTTAACAATAGAGCAAGAAAAACACTAAAAACCCCCAACTTAATGTGATCAATACTTTTGGCTTGTATAGCAAGTACAATTAACTTAATCGCCAACAAAGGGATTATTAACAATGCTGTAGTGTTATGAGTATAAATTAGAGCGCCTAAACTTAATGCGCTAAACACACACCATCTAAGTGAACGATACTGTACTGTTCTATTTATTGTCCAAAAGACCAATGGAATCAAGGAAATAGCAAGACTTTCAGCTAAAGCTCCCCGAAAAAGAATGTTGTAGGCAAGATAAGGAGAAGTTTGATACAGGATCGCCGCAGCTATAGCGCCCCATGTTCCCAATAAGTCTCTGCTTAAACAAAAAATGGCAATACCAGACAACGCAATACAAAAACTTAGAGCAATGTGTAATGACAAAGGGTATATGGGGCCTAAATTATGAATTAGTGCCAGAAAATAAGAACTAAGAGGGGCATAAAAGTTATATAAAGGGTATCCGAAACCATGAGCCATGTGAGCGCTCCATCTAGGAAACCAATGGCCTGAGTTGATCATAAGCTCAAGACCCAAAGCTTTGTGTATATGAAAAGCCCCATCGTCAGAACAAGTCATTTGAGTTTTCATTAGAGGGTGAGATAACATCACGCTGAATAGCAAAATACTTATTTGAGGAATAATATGCCTAATTTTTTCGTGAAAAAAGAATAACATTATGTAATACAGGACTAGTCTTTAGATATAGACGGTAAGCCCTGCTTGATTTTTCTAAGCAAAGAGGATGAAGTGTCTATTCGAAAAGCGTTTTCGGGCAACTCAACAAACAAACCGTTGTATTTAGAAGGTATATTCAAGTTTTTAATTGTCGAAAATTCGTTGTTCCATAATCTTCCAGCAACAAGGAATTTGCATCCTGACTTCTTAAATTCATAAAGAAAACTAAGAAAAGCTTTATGGCTATCATCATAATACTTTTTTTGTAGTATGCGTAGAGCTGTATCGTAACCAACAATAAAAGTAGTGTTAGGGAAACAAACAGATTTTTGTGAAAACAGAGGTTTTCGAGTTAGCACTACCTGTTGTGAAGGATCAAATTGATCTAGCAAAGAACAGATTTCAGAGACAGTCATTAGCCCCTTGTCTGCGTTCATAACTGACAAATCAAACAAAACATTTTTGTTTAAAAGTTTGTTTGCGGATTCTGCTAGTTTTATGTGGCCTAAATGTAATGGATTAAATGCTCCAGACAATATAAGACAGTTATCTAAAGTATCATGCTCTGACATTTTGTTGTTCTGTCCACATAGAATTATTTCAGCATTATTGTTTAGGAGTTTTGTGATCAGAGACTTAGAGTAATGGGATGACATATTACAGACCAGCAAAGGTTATCAGTGAATTATATAAACTAAGATACGTCAAAAGACGACGAGTTGTTTTCATTTAAATTAAAAAAACAGAAACAATTTCAACATAAAGTAATTATACTAGCATATGACTCATTATTGAACGGTGATAAATAAAAAACCGTGGGAAATTGGGGCTGCTAATACAACACATTATAAGCGGCACAAGTATAATTAACCTGTTCAATAATATTTATAACAAAAGGCGTGTAGAGAGAGAGCAATAACCAAGTAAGGATTTGGGGGCAGCCATTAAAGTATTAAGGCACTGGGGAGTTATATGGAAATAGGCTTAGTAAAAACCACAGACATTAATGCTCAAATGAGAGATGCATATTTAGATTATGCAATGAGCGTAATTGTATCTAGAGCTTTGCCGGATGTACGGGATGGTCTAAAGCCTGTGCATCGACGGATACTTTACGCCATGCATGATATGGGACTTAGAGCAAATGGCAGTTACAAGAAATCAGCCCGTATAGTTGGAGAGGTTTTAGGAAAATACCATCCACATGGAGACCAAGCGGTCTATGACGCTATGGCTCGTATGGCTCAAGATTTTTCAATGAGATATATGATGGTTGATGGCCAAGGAAATTTTGGGTCGATAGACGGGGATTCTCCAGCTGCAATGAGATACACAGAAGCAAAACTGGCGTCTACAGCAGAAGAAATGCTTTTGGATATTGGAAAAGATACTGTAGATTGGGCAAACAACTTTGACGAATCTTTGCAAGAACCAGTGGTTTTGCCATCAAGAATTCCTAACCTATTGTTAAATGGAGCTTCAGGCATAGCAGTTGGAATGTCGACAAATATACCTCCACACAATTTGTCAGAACTGTCATCAGCAATTCGATATTTAATAGACAGGGAAGAGATACTAAGAATCATTGAAACAAAAGGGCAAGATGCAGTAGCAATACTAAAAGAAAAGTTTGATTTGTCTAACAAACAGGCAGAAGGTATTGTCAAAACAATTTTGCAAGACGATAGTCAAGATTTGGTGAGTGAAGATAGTGAAGAGGTAGAGGTACAGGCTTCAATCATTGAACCTGGTGAAGCATCAGTGGCCGAATTGATGGTGTTTATAAAAGGCCCTGATTTTCCGACCGGCGGAGTGATTGTGGGGTCAGACGGTATAGTTGGGGCTTATAGTACAGGTAAAGGCAGGGTGGTAATTAGAGCCACAACAGAAATAGAGGAACAAGAGGGTACAAGACACAATATAGTAATAACAGAAATACCTTTTCAACTGAACAAGACAAATTTAATTGAACGGATTGCGTTATTAGCTAGAACCGGTCGAATAAAAATGATAGCAGATCTTCGTGACGAGTCAGACAGAAACGGTATGCGAATAGTAGTGGTCTTAAAGAAAGGAGCACAACCTCAAGCGGTACTAAATCAGCTTTATAAGTTTACTGGATTGCAAAGTAGTTTTTGGGTGCAGCTATTGGCTTTAGTAGACGGGGAGCCTAGACTTTTGTCTTTGCGACGAGCTTTACGTTTGTATATATCACACAGACAAGACATTATTACTAGAAGGTCTGAATATGACTTAAAAAAGGCTCGTGATAGAGCACATGTACTAGAAGGATTATTGGTTGCAATTTCTGACATAGACAGAGTAATTGGAATAATTAGGAAAGCAAAAGATGCAGATGTAGCTCGCGACAAACTAATCAAGCATCTGGATATAACAGAAGTACAAGCAAGAGCGATTTTGGATTTACAGCTACGCAGATTGGCAGCATTAGAGCGCCAAAAAATTGAAGAGGAATATAAAGGAATACAAGAATTAATTTCAGTGCTAGAGGATTTATTGTCAAATCCAAAAAAGATTTTGGCATTAATAAAAGACGATTTGGAACAGGTAGTTGATTTACATGGTGACGAAAGAAAAACAAGAATTTCTTACAACTCTAGCGATGTTTTGAGTTTAGAAGATATGGTGCCCGACGAAAGCGTGTTGGTGACTATTACTTCACGAGGATTTATAAAACGAATGCCACCGCAGGAGTTTCGAGCCCAGAGAAGAGGAGGCAAAGGTGTAATAGGACAGGGCATGAGGGACGAAGACGAAATAGAACACTTGTTTTCGGCTCGTACTTTGCAAACAATATTGTTTTTCTCTGATAAAGGAAAGGTGTATTCGCAGAAAACATATTTTGTTCCAGCTGCTAAACGTACGGATAAAGGAGTTGCGTTACATAACATATTGCCGCTTGAAGCTGACGAGAGAATTACTGCAGCAGTACCAGTACCTAGTTTTGTTGATGCAGAATACTGCACGATGATTACACGTAATGGAAAAACTAAAAGAGTATCCCTTAGTAGGTTCGAGTCTGTACGTCCGTCAGGATTAGTAGCTATCAAACTAGCTGATAATGATGTTTTAGGATGGGTCCATCTAACGGTGGAAGATCAACACATAATAATAATTACAGAGCAAGGGCAAGCACTTAGATTTAACAGTAGTTTGGTTAGAAGCATGGGACGAACAGCAGCTGGAGTAAAAGCAATTAAACTTAAGAAAGACGATAAAATAGCAGGAGTAGTAAGTGTAGCTGATGAAGGACAGTTGTTGGTGATTACCTCAAACGGGTATGGCAAGAGAACAAAGATGTCAGAGTATAACGCAAAAGGTCGAGCAACCATGGGAGTTGCTACTATATCTAGAAAAGCAGTTGCTACAGTTACTGGTCCAATAGTTGCGGTCAGGAGCGTAATGCCAGAAGATCAGATAACAATAATTTCAGCTAATGGACAGGCTTTACGAACAAAAGTTGAAGATATACGCCTTTTAGGTAGAGCAACAAAAGGTACACGACTGATGAGACTTAAAAAAGGTGATGTTGTAGCCTCTGTGGCTAGACTACAAGCCTCAGAGTTGCAAGAGCCTAATGTAAGCTTACCTCCTGAGCAGGAAAAACAGGCTACATGACAATTTCTTTACAATCAGATTCAACAACTGCTTACATATCAGAAATAGACCCTTTTGTTATGGCTGAGTTAATGGTTGCATTTGCTAACTCTGATGGAGGATCAATAGTTGTTGGAAAAAACAATTCAACGGCAATGTACGTGGAAGATTTGGAAGCAACACTGCTAGAAGCAGAACAAATGTGTAGTCCAGTGATACAAGCAGGTTGGGAGCATCACGAGACTGATTCTAACACAGTGTTTGTAATAACTGTGTATCGTAGTACAGAGTTGCATGCGTTAAACGATGGGAGGGTTTTGATTAGAGCTGGTCGTGAAAATAGACCATTAACTGGTGACGAAATAAGACTTCTAGCCGGCACAAAATCAGTAGGTGAATATGAGGCAGAGATAGTTCCAGGCACTGGTTTAGATGATTTAAACAACACAATAATTGACGAATATTTAACAAAGTTAGAGCAAAGACAACGGAAACCTTTAAGTGTCACCAGAAAACAAGCGTTGATTGAAGCAGGAGCTATATCAAAAGAGGGGCAAACCACAGTTGCTGGCATGTTATTATTTGGTAACAATAATAAGATGTATTTACCCCAGAGCGAAGTAGTATTTGTAAAGTTTGTTGGCGTTGATCCGAGAGGAACTGATGGTAAAGCAGGGTATGGAAGACGGGAAGAATTTGGAGGTCCTTTAGCGCGGGTTGTTGAAGGGGTTTGGGATGTGATACATGAGGAAATGGCGATAAGCGCAGTTGTAGACGGACTAGAAAGACAAGATAAACCAGAGTACCCAGCTTTTGCAGTCCGAGAAGCCTTAGTTAATGCGATTTGTCATCGGGACTATAGGTTACAGGGCAGACGTATAGAAGTCCGAATGTTTGCAGACAGGATGGAAGTGATTAGTCCTGGAGGATTACCAGGGTTTATAACAGTAGACAATATTGTTGAAGAACATTTTTCGAGAAATCCACGAATAGTAAAAGGGCTTTTTCAGTGGGGTTATATTGAAGAGTTGGGTTTAGGCATAGACAGAATGATAGAATCAATGGTGCAGGCAGGGCACACACCACCTCAATTTAACGCACGACCGCACTCGTTTACAGTTACTTTATATAATGACCGTAAGAATAAAGTAGTTCCGTCATGGCAGAGCAGTATGAACGAAAGACAAATTAGAGCAGTAGGATATATACAGGATAATCGCTCAATAACAAATCGTGAATATCAAACAATCTGCCCAGATGTAAGTGTAGAAACATTAAGATTGGATTTGTCAGACTTAGTTGACAAGGGTGTTTTGTTGAGGATTGGCGCTAACAAGGGGACCTACTATATTCTCAAATAAAAAAATATATCCCAAATAGTTTTGGGATATATTTGGGATATATTTCAAACAGAAAATACCTAGGGTAAGTTTCGATTAATTTCAGGTTTGTTTTTCTTTAAGTCTAGCTTTTTTACCAGTAAGTTTTCTCATGTAATAAAGTTTAGAGCGCCTTACTTTGGATTGGCGAGTTACGGTTACATTAGACAATCTGGGAGAACGAAGTAAGAATGTGCGTTCTACACCAATACCGTGAGAAGCAATTCTTCTTACAGTAAAACTAGAATTGTTGCCTCCCTTTTTAGTTTTAATTACAGTACCCTTGAACACTTGAATACGTTCTTTTTCGCCTTCTTTAATTAATACACTAACACTAACAGAATCACCAGGGCGTATTTCTGGCAAATCGGAATTTACGGGAGCTTCTATAGCTTTTCTAATGTGTTCCTTCATAATATTTCCTTACATCAATAAACTTATACAAGTTATACAAAAAAATTTAAGCAGCGCGGCATTATATCACACATTAAGTATAGTGTTATAGAGTTGGTATAATCAAGTTGGTAAATTTGTTATGAAAAGTAAAAGGTGGCTAGATTAATATGTCTTTGGAAAAGATTGTTGTAGTAGGTGCTAGGGAGCACAACCTAAAAAACGTAACTGTTGAAATACCTAGAAACAAACTGGTAGTGATTACTGGTTTGTCAGGGTCTGGCAAATCATCATTAGCGTTTGATACTATTTTTGCTGAAGGTCAAAGACGTTATGTAGAGTCCTTGTCAGCATACGCCAGACAATTTTTAGGTCAACTAGAAAAACCAGACGTTGATCACATAGAAGGGCTTAGTCCAGCAGTGTCTATTGATCAGAAAGGAGTTAGCAAAAACCCAAGGTCTACAGTGGGTACAGTTACGGAGGTGTACGATTACTTAAGGTTATTATTTGCTCGGGTAGGTAATCCTCATTGCCCTAGCTGTTCACGAGAGGTTTCTCAACAAAGTGCGGATGGAATTGTTCAAACTATAAGGAAACTAGACCCCGGAAGCAGAATAGTGTTACTGGCACCAATAGTTGTTGGAAGAAAAGGAGAACACAAAGGGCTTTTAGAAGAAATAAGGAGAACAGGATTCTTGAGGGTTGTTATAGATGGTGAAATGTTGGATATTAATGAAGTGGTGGATGGCCCACCAGGTTCTTCGTCAATAAATTTGGACAGACATAAAAAACACGATATTTATGTGGTTATAGACAGGTTAGTTTTACCTGACAATGAAAACGAAAACGACGAAGACAAGGAGTTTGTTACTAGGTTGACTGACTCAGTTGAAACAGCACTTAAAGTTGGCTTTGGGTCTATGACTTTAGAGCAATTACCAAAAACAACTGATCAGAATATGACAAAAGAAACAAAGATGTTTTCAGAAAAGTTTGCGTGTGCACATTGTGGTATTAGCTTACCAGACTTCGAGCCCAGGTCGTTTTCTTTTAATTCACCACACGGGGCTTGTCAGGAGTGTCAGGGACTTGGGCATAGATTGGCAATAGACCCTAATTTAATAGTGCGTGACGATAACCTATCAATTAATGACGGAGCGTTTAGACTTATAGAATGGCGTCATAGAGGATACAGACAGATGCCTAGAGACTCAAACCTCATCAATAACGTAAAGAGGGTGTGTGAAACTTATGATATTTCGGAGGACCAACCAGTTAATAGCTTGAATAAGCAACAGATTAATATATTACTGTTTGGTGATAAAAACAAAGAGTTTGAAGGTATAGTCAATAATCTTAGTAGGAGGTATAAGGAAACAAATTCAGAATATATTAGACGGAAGATAGAGGGTTTGATGACTCAGCACGGTTGCACAAGTTGTAAGGGTAAAAGGTTGAGAGCAGAATCTTTAGCGGTAACTATAGATAAAGTCAATATATCAGAAATTACCGAATGGCCTATTGTTAGGTTAAGAGAATGGACAGAGGAAGTGTTGGAAAATGTGCTTACTAAAAGACAAATAACAATAGCCAATCAGGTACTTAAAGAAATACACACACGTTTAACGTTCATGATAGATGTGGGCTTGAATTATTTGACTTTGTCTAGATCTACAGCAACACTATCGGGTGGTGAAGCGCAAAGAATTCGACTGGCAACACAGATAGGTTCGCAACTAACAGGTGTCTTATATGTTCTTGATGAACCTTCTATAGGATTGCATCAACGAGACAACAAAAGGCTTATAAACACATTAAAAAACATGAGAGATTTGGGAAATACTATTTTAGTTGTCGAGCACGATGAAGAAATGATGAGAGAGTCAGACTGGATAGTAGATCTAGGGCCGGGAGCTGGAGAGAATGGAGGCGAAGTTGTAGCACAAGGAACCATAAAGGATATTCTTGTTAACAAAAAATCACTAACAGCAGACTATTTATCAGGACGACGAAAAATCGAAGTTCCTGTTAATAGACGAAATGGATCAGGCAATAAATTGATCATTAACGGTGCTTCTGAGCATAATTTAAAAAATATAGATGTCACCATACCTTTGGGAAAAATTGTGTGTGTTACGGGTGTTTCAGGTTCTGGCAAATCAACACTAATAAACGATATATTGTTTCGAGCTGTTTCTAGCCAAATTAATGGTACAAGAACTAAACCAGGTGCTCATAGCTCTATTCACGGATTAAATTTTGTTGATAAAATTATCAATATAGACCAATCACCAATAGGACGGACACCAAGGTCTAACGCTGCAACATATGTGGGTCTGTTTGATCATATTCGCAAACTTTTTTCTGAATTGCCGGAGAGCAAAATTAGAGGCTACAGGCCAGGTAGATACTCATTTAATGTAAAGGGTGGTCGTTGCGAAGGTTGTCAAGGACAAGGTCAGTTAAGGATAGAAATGCAGTTTTTACCAGATGTATATGTTGCATGTGAAGAATGTAATGGAAAAAGATATAACAGAGAGACCTTGCAGGTGCTATTTAAAGGGTTTTCAATTGCAGACGTGTTGTCTATGACAGTTGATCAGGCTACGGAGGTGTTTAATGGCTTTGCTTCAATGACAAGAAAACTAACTACCTTAAAGGCAGTAGGACTCGGTTATATAAAAGTGGGACAATCAGCAACCACTCTATCAGGAGGAGAGGCTCAAAGAGTAAAGCTTAGCAAAGAACTGTCGAAAAAATTTACAGGAAAAACATTGTATGTTCTTGATGAACCTTCAGTTGGTCTTCATTCAGCAGACGTAGAGAGATTAATAGGTGTATTGAATACGTTTGCTGATCAAGGCAACACAGTTGTTATCATAGAACATCATCCGGACATAATTAAGATTGCTGACCATATAATTGACTTGGGTCCAGAAGGAGGCCTAGAGGGAGGTTCAATAATTGCTGAAGGAACCCCCGAAGAAATAAAATTAGTTAAAGAAAGTTATACAGGTCAAATATTAAAAAGGTTGTTGTAGAGTTGATGGATAAACGCACACAGGCTTATTATGCAAAACGAATTAAGGAACAAGCAAAAGAGTTAGGTTTTGATCTATGTGGCATTACGTCTCCAGATCCTCCTCCACACTTTAACAACTATATGGAATGGTTGTCAGAAGGATTTCATGGGAACATGGAGTATATGAACAAAGAAAGGGCACGCAATTGTCGGGAAGATCCGAAGAATATTTTCCCTGAATGTAAATCTATAATCGTTCTAGCAGAAAATTATTACCTTTCAGATGATGTGTCTTGTGAAGAAAAGAATAATACAGGAAAAATAGCTAGGTATGCATGGGGAAAGGATTATCATAATTTATTAGCTTCAAAATTAGAGACACTGGTTGATTTTATAGAGGTATTAACAAAAAAGACAGTTAAACATCGAATATATGTAGACACAGGACCATTGTTGGAAAGAGAATTGGCGCAAAGAGCAGGGTTGGGATGGATAGGAAAAAATACTATGTTAATTAATCCTGATATAGGATCATGGACATTTCTAGCAGAGGTAATGTTGGACTTGAAACTTCCATATGATAAACCATACCTTGTGGACAGTTGTGGAAGCTGTACTCTTTGTATTGACTCTTGTCCTACACAAGCTATAAGCATTGATATACGAGGCATAGATAGTAGGAAGTGTATTTCTTACTTGACGATTGAACATAAAGGGTTGGTTGACCTAGACAAAAGATCTTTTGTAGACGATTGGTTGTTTGGTTGTGATATATGCCAGGAGGTGTGTCCATGGAATCAAAGGTTTGCACAAACTAAAGACGACAGCAATAAAAAAGAAGCTCTTACAGCACTTAATTTGAGCGAATTACTAGATATGGATGAAGAACAATTTAGTAAAAAATTTAATGAAAGACCAATAAAGCGTACAAAAAGAGTGGGATTAATTAGGAATGCAAGCTTAATATTAAGCAATAGTCGTTCCGATAAAGCCTTTGAGGCATTGTCAAAGTGTCTAGAACAAGACTTAGATCCTATTGTGAGAGCCCATTGTGCTTGGGCTATTGGTCAAACAAAACATAAGCTTGCTTATAAAACACTTAAGAAAGCCCATGAATCAGAAAAAGACTTAATAGTACAAAAAGAAATACTAGATGCTATTCGCTTTACAGTTAGTTAGTGGACGATGTGGTTGTTGAGGGTTCGATTGTTGGTGTGTTAGAAGGTTGTCTAGTAGGGGTTGATGGTGTCAGCGCAATAATATCAACTGGTATTCTAATAGTCTGACCAACATTTAAAATGTTTGGATTTTCTGCAAGATCCGCGTTTTCTTCTAAGATTGAGTCAACAGTAGTATTAAAGTCTTTGGCTAATAATTGAAGAATATCTCCAGGTTTGATAGTGTGTTCTATAAAAGATCCAGGCTCTAATTCATCATAAGGAATAGGAGTTAAAGTAGGCGACACAAAACTAGAAGGAGGTATCAATATTTCTTGATTCACCTGTAAAAATTTTGTTAAATCAATGTTTTCTGAGGCATTAAAATCTATAAGGCTTTGAACATCAATTTCGTATTGAAGTGCTATGTCATACAGCGTGTCACCTTCTTCAATAATATAACTAACTGGACCACTACGTGTAGCGGTTGGGGTAACAGTGTTAGTTTCTGAGGGTACAAAAAGAGTAGAAGTAGGCTTTATGGCAGTCGGTGTAAACTCTGGAGTGTAAGTAGGGGTAGAAAATAAGTTTAGTGAAGACCAGGTGTTATTAGGTTGGCTTTGCCATGCATAAATACCACCTCCAATCAAGACACAAAGTATAAGTAGATAAATAACAGTTTTGTTCTTGTTGGAACCAGCTTCATTTAGTGATAAATTTGTGTTATCCTTCATGAAAGATGCCTAAATAGATTTAGAGCTTATATTGTACAACAATTATGAAGCATTTGTTTTGTTATTTTAGACGCCATCCAATATAGGTGTTTTGGAAAATATATAGTAGCGTAGGGTAGGTAAGCATAATATGAAATATCATATACATACTTTGGGTTGTCAAATGAACGTTGCTGATAGCATGAGATTGGCCTCTGGGCTAGAGAAGCTTGGCTGCATAAAAACAGACGATGTAGATCAAGCAGATATAGCCGTATTAAATACTTGTGTGGTGCGTCAAAGCGCCGAGGATAGAGCCTATGGTTGGTTGAATAAAATGGGTGAGTTGAAACGGAACAAAAAACCGGAACTGACAATAGGACTGATGGGATGTTTGGTAGGTGTAAAAGGAAACAAAAAAGTTTCAAATAAATACAAATTTGTAGACGTTATGTTACCGCCATCGGATCCGACAAGCTTGTTGGATTTGGTAGAACAACAACTGTCAGCTAGGAATTATTTTAGAAATAAAATGACTCTGCAGCATGATTTACAGGACGGAGAAATTGTTTTGCCTCAAGGTGATCAAAACCGGAATGTAATATCTTATGTGCCAGTTGTATATGGGTGTTCTCATGCTTGTACTTTTTGTATTATACCCTTTAGAAGAGGAGTTGAGAGGTCAAGGCCTGTAAGAGACATTGTTAAAGAGTGTAAGTCTTTAACTCAGCAAGGAGTTAAGGAAATTGTTTTGCTAGGTCAAATAGTAGACCGTTATGGATATGACTTAGAAGGTGATGTAAAGCTATCGACGTTGTTGAAGGAAGTACATAAAATTCCTGATGTAGAACGAGTTAGATTTTTAACATCTCACCCTAATTACATGGATGACGAATTGTTAAGTACAGTTGCTGAATTGCCAAAGTTATGTGAGCATATTGAGATACCAATACAATCAGGTAGTGATAAAATTCTTGCAGATATGCGGCGAGGCTACACTGTAGAGCAGTACTATGAACTCATTGAGAGAGTGAGAAGCTATATGCCATCAGCGTCAATATCGTGTGATGTTATTGTTGGTTTTCCAGGTGAAACTGAGGCAGATTTTGTTAAAACTTGTGAAGTGTTGACTGATTTGAAATTTGATAAAGTTCATATTGCAAAATATTCTCCTAGACCAGGTACCGTATCATCTAGAAGAATGATAGATGATGTGCCTGTAAAAGAAAAAGAACGCAGAAGGAGAATACTGGATGAAATTCAAGCAGGTGTGGTTTCTTCTATTAATAGGGATTATCTTGGGCAAACAACAGAAGTTTTAATTGAAAGTAAACATAAAGACAAGTGGCGAGGTCGTACTCGTACTAATAAATTAGTGTTTGTTGAAACTGGCGAGGATATGACGGGAAAAACGGTACGCGTAAAAGTTGAATGGACCGGCCCTTGGTTTATGTTAGGAACAGCCATAGATAATATATAGACAAGATATAAGCAGTGTTTCTTACGAAGACTTGTTTTGAGGGGGACGGCTGGGGAATCTATAAGTTATTCTTCCTCTAGTAAGATCATAAGTCGACATTTCAACTTTTACCTTATCTCCAAGTAGAATTCGTATATAGTATCGACGCATTTTGCCTGACAAATAAGCTAGAACATCATGACCATTTTCTAGCTTAACGCGGAACTGTGTTCCTGGCAAAGCTTCAGTTATAGTGCCTTCAAGTTCAATTTTGTCGTCTTTTTTTGCCATAGAGTGCCGTTATAATTTGCTGGAACGTGTTAAGATCCACGTCTACGTTGTTTTGCGCGTCGAATGGCTTTCTTTTTCTCTATCCTGCGGGTTTCGCTTTTGGAGACAAACCATCGTTTTTGACGTACAGCAGCTAAAGTACCGCTTCTCATAACTTTTTTACGAAACCGACGAAGAAGGTCTTCAGGAGACTCATTGGGTTTAATTGTCACTTTCGTCACTTAAATCACCTCCTGTGCTTGCGTTATCGACATTTGTATTGTCACCGTCTTCATCGCCAGACGCATCGTTTTGATCAGCTTCAATGACTTCATCAGCTGAATTATTATCGATGTCACTAGATTCTTGAGAGTCGCTATCTTTGGTTGATGAACTCTGTAGTGATAAACTAACTCGGTGCCTTTGGGTGTCTAACGTGACTATTGTTAGATCAAGCTCTTTACCAACTTCCATTTCCGGAGCCCCTTCGTCAGGAATCATACTTTTATGTAGCAAACCTTCAATTCCGTCTCCGAGACTCACAAAGACACCAAAATCAAGTATACGAGAAATGGAACCAGTTATGTCTTTACCAGGAGCCAGTCGGTCTCCGATGGTGTCCCAAGGGCTAGGCAATAATTGTTTCATGCTTAAGCCTATCCGTTGTTTTTTCTTGTCTATACTAATTACCATTACGTCTACTTGATCACCAGGCTCAACAATGTTTTTTGGATGTTCAACTTGTTGCCATGCTAATTCAGACACATGGATAAGTCCATCAGCAGCTCCTAAATCTACAAAAGCACCGAAGTCACGTACGTTTATAATTGTTCCTTTTAAGACTTGGCCTAAAGATAGTTCAGAGATTAATTTGTCTTTTTGTTTAGCACGTAAAGATCTTTGGGCAGCTCTTTGGGACAATACTAAACGATGTCTTTGGCGATCAACTTCAATTACTCTCACGGAGATTTCTTTACCAACAAGAGACTCTAAGAGTTCTTTTCTTTTGTTGTCTGCTATTCCTTTAGTTACCCCAGATATATGTGAAGCAGGCACAAACCCTGGTAAATCTAAATAAGTAACTATGATTCCACCTCTGTTGAAGCTATCTACTGTCCCAGTAACCACTTCTCCAGAATTAAGAGACTCTTCAGCATCTTTCCAGGATTGATGACGTACAGCCTGATAAACAGATAAAATTGGGCTTTTTGATCCGTGGCCAGGAACAGTAATCAAGACTTCTATTTCATCACCTGCTTTATATTTTTCTATATTGCTTTCAGCTCTAGTTAGATCAGAGGTAGGAACTAACCCTTCTCGTTTCAGTCCTAAATCAACCAGCAAACCTTCAGAGCTAATCTCAACTATAGTTCCTATAGTTAATTCTCCTTGCTCATGATTAGCTGCTCCAAGGTATGCTTCAAGCATAGAAGCAAAATCTGTTTCGTGTGAAGGGTTATTAGTAGAATTAGACATAATTTATGTTTGTATAGTTTAAATAATAAAAATTCGACAGGTATAACTGAACATATCCTGCCGAAATAATAAAATGGCTTGAATTTGTTTTATTATTGATAGGGTTTTATTACAATATATACTCACTCAATCAATGGCCGTAATTATTTATCAAATAACACAGAAAAACTCTAGTGTACAAACGGCAAAACTCCTTTTTAAAAATGTGCTAACTAGCTTAGTGGAGCATTATACCTCTGGCAGCGTAGCTAGTCAAACTGAATCGTAGTAGCCAAAAGGATAGATTAATTGAAGTAAAGGATAATGTTAGAGCGTTTGTTTGGAATTAGTAGGTTTCCATCTACGAACGTTGTTCCATCAGGTCCTGATAATTTGCTAGGTGTTTGGGGTAGTTTCCATTGGTATCCATTTGGAGGACTGTCTCCTGATACGTCAAGATGTAGTTTTCCTAACCATTTGTTGTTGTCAATTGTTAGGTTGCCATATGTGTGAACAGAAATTGTCCCGAAATGAGTTGGAGCATTTTGTATGGTTACTGTGCGATTATCAGTAAACCACCAAAGAGGTGTACCTTCAAATAAAGAAATGAAGGTATCTTGTTCATTAATTAGCATTTCCCTGATGAGTGACACATAATCAGCAGAAGCCCATGCGTGTGGCATATCACCACCAGAAAAACCACCATTTGAAGGATTGACTTGTTCTGCCCAGGCATATGTCCCAGGTAAGGTTTGGTTTTGAAGAGTCCAACTTAATATTTGGTGTAGGACATCAGAACGGCCAATTTTTAAGTAAGCATGTGCTAGCTCTATTCCCCCATATGGCCAGTACTGACCTTCTAAGTGTCTAAAACCACCATTGTCAGGGTCAACCCATAGCTTGTGATAATAATCGAATGATCTTTGAATTAAATCGCTGTTTGGTGATAATACTTCCGTGGGCCATATTGCAGGAACAGAACCTCTGGCCATGGCAGATCCAGACCGGTTTTCAAGAGATCCGGGGATGTAGGGAGGTAAGGGACCCATAGAGTTTGTAATAGATTGAAGAATAGATTTTCTAAGTTTGTGCGCTTCTGTTAAAAATAAAGATGCGTCATTGTGTTTGCCAAGAGTAGATGCAACAAAGCTGGCATGTTCTAGTCCAGCAACAGACCAGAAATTGTCTCAGTAGTGGTGCCAGGTAGCAGGGCCTAAATCCTCAGCGCTTTTGCTTGGAGGAAGCAGACCAGTAAACGCAGCTGTTTCCGGAGAAGATGAGATTAAATCAATTATGAAGTTTGCTGATTTGTTTATGTTGGGATACCATTCGTTAAGCAGAAGTTTGTTTTTGGTAAAACTGTAATATTCAGAAGCTAAAAAGATACTTTGACCTTGAGAGTCCCATTCATTATCTTGCCAAGGAACATTGTCGCCTCTTATAGGTGGTATTCTCCCATCAGTGTCCTGGGATTGAAATGTAGTATCAATTGTAGTTTTTACTAGGTTTTCATAACCATATTGTAGTAATGCTAATCCTGTGTATGCAGAATCTCTAACCCATACTGCATCATGTGCTAGCGGACCAGGATGAGGCCCATCAGGGTCCATTGATAACAGTAGGTATCCTAAAGAGGCATTAAGTGCATTTTGTACATACTTATCGGGCACACTGATTATAGGATGAGTTTGTTTGTATTCCCAAGAGGACAAAGTGTCATTTAGGTCTTTGTCGAATGAAGAATTGGAGTTGTCAAGTGTAGCATCAGGGTCGTTTGGAAAAATAAACTCGATTTGTGTTGATTGTCTTGGAGAGAGATTTAGTGGATATTTCCACAATGCAGACCCGTCTTTGGTGTCATTTGTAAAAAGGCTAGAAGATTGGGTAACAGTACCGTTTAAAGCATCTGATAATATTTTTTCTAGACGACCCACTCCCATTTGTGCAGGCTCTATGTTGGAAGCTATAAAAGGGCGGCCGTTTATCCAGACTTGATTGTTTTTATGTGTTGTTATGTCGCAAACAGGAGCAATATCGGCGTTTGTGGCTAAAGGTAATACTGCAAGCATGATTGCAAACGATACGGAATAGTCAGCAGTATTACTAATTGTTACTTTCCATCTTACAGAGTCTTTGTTACTAAAAACTAAGTTGCTAATTGATATTTCTTTACTTTGCCAATGCCATTGGGGTATAGGAGGGTTTGATTCAAACAATGAAAAAGATATGTCGTGTAGGTCAGGATGAGCAAGTAGAGATTCTTTAGGATGATATAACCATAATTCTGCTCTTGGGGCTGTTGCCCAAGGCGCTACTGATCCATCAGAAGAAACAAGAGTTTCGGTGTACACGTTTGCGTTTCCCGTCATTGTCCATGAATAAGGTTTTGATTTGGACCATGAAGGTAATGGCCAGTCAGGGTTTTCTATGGACAACAAAGAAGTGTATTGTAATGGAGACATAATTGACCGAGGGTCATTGCCGACAATTACAGGTTGTTTGATTCCCCCAAAGCCACCGTTGTCTAATATCCTAAACGAAATATCAAGTTTGGTTCCAGGTGTTCCGTATTCATACAGGTTGACAAGAACAGCTTTGGACTCGTCATTTGTCCAAGATCCTACTTCTATATTGTTAATCCACAAAGTTGCATAGTCATCTATATTCCCAAAACCTAAGAAAACTTGAGACCAATCAGGTAAAACAACCTGAGTTTTGTACCAAGCAACACCATCATATGAAACCCCGCTGTTTTCCCAGGGAGCACCAGGATTGATTGAGAGCCAATCATCAGTACTGTTTTTGTCTAAATACCATTTGTTAGCCAGACCTGAATTGGTAGGGTCTGTTTTGAAATACCAACTATTTTCTATTTGTTTAAATGATTCTGAAGTGTTAGTACAGACAGTGTTTTTTTGAACGCTTGTTGATGTCTGGTTTGGACTGCATCCATACAGAGTGATCATTAAAATTAGAAAAAAAAACTTGTAGTTTATAAGCATAATGAAATATTTAAACACAAAAAACTATTTAAAGTTAGTTTTTGTTAAACACCATGCAAACAGTTGATCATATTACTTGATTGTAACCGGAATTGCTCCAGATAAAACATGCCAATTGTTTTCTGGAGGAGAGCTGTTAGAACAAGTGCTAGCATTATCTAAACAGACAACCATTTGCAAATCATATGTGCCAGCAGCATCAAAAGATATCCAATCTCTCCATGAGTATTCCGTTCCTCCTCCTACTTTGTCTGCGTCGCCATCGCCATTGAAAAAACGCTTTATAGTTGGGTTTGCAAAAACTCCCCAAGCTCCAAATGCTTTGTCGTCAGGCGAAGTGTTTTGAATTCTGAGGTTTAGAAAAATTTGTTCATTTATCACATAGTTTGTACTACACGCGGACCCTGCACTACAAGTTTTTTCTGCTGAAAAATAGGTTCCAATGATGGGGCTACCGTCAGAAGAAACCGGAGACAAACGAGTAGCACTTATTGTGACAGGTATAGAATCACTGAGTATGTACCATTTGTCACCTGGGGCTTTAGTTGCTAAACAGTTTGCAGCGTTGTCTAGACAAATACCCATTTGCAAGTAGTGTAGACCGGGATTTGTTATGGAGATAGGTGTATTATCCCAGCTATATTCAGTGTTTGCACCAATTTGATCAGCTGGCCTATCGCCATTAAATATATATATAAAGTTAGGGAACAGGTTACTATGTACACCCCATGCACCAAAACTCACATATGAACTGCTTGAGTTAACTATTCTCATGTCAACATCAAAAGATTCTCCAATTAAAAATCTAGGAGTGGTTATTCCAGGTACGAACATTGCGTCAATTTTGAAAGTTTTTCCGGAAATAGATTCACTTGACTGTAAACTTAATCCTTCTGAAGAGCTAGTAGCAGTAGCAGAAATAGTTGGTGTGGATGACGGAAGTAAAGTGGGTGTTGCAGGTGCTTGAATTATTGGCAAGTCTGCTGCGCCTCCTGTTACAGACGCCCAAAGCGCAGACACCCAAACACGATTTCTAGCACCATAAGCAATTTGATACCATTGTCCATCTTCTGATTTTCCTGTAACAGGTGCTACATAACCTGCGGGTTCACTTCCTAGTTTTGTATAGTTAGTTCCTGGTCCGGATCTTAGAAATACACTGTCAGTAAATTCAAGAGTTTTCGTGTCAGATGCAACTGAGTCAGACAGAGGGGTCATAGTTGCTTTTGGCTCAACAGTTAATTCAGGTGTAGAGGTGTTTTCTAACGTTACAGACAAGGTGTTTGTGGGGTTATTGGTTATATCTGTTGGACTAGTTGTGTTAGTGTTTTGTAGTGTGTTTGTATCTGTAACGCTTGTTTGATTTGTTACAGATACAGGGTTATTTATTTGATTTACAGCATTAATTATTAGAAATAAACCGCCAGTTCCTAGGATAAGTACAGTACCTAACAATAGCCCTAACCTTTTTTGTTGTGTGTTTGGTGTGTTAATGTTTTTACTCCAGGTTTCCTAATTGTTTGTTATCATAAAACTAGTATTTTATAACAGTATATCATGCACAAACAAGCTTCTTAAAATTTATGTTTGTGCTCCTCCATAGCTGCTGTAATGGTATTGTATTCGTCCTTGACGTATTCCTATGGTGTCTTTTCCGCCTGCTATTTGACCAGCTGGACTATGGAAAGTCCATTGAAACGTCCAAGAAGAGCCTGTTCCTCTTACTTGATCAATCGCAAAATTTCCTGTATGTAATACATTATATAATAAGTTTCGATACCAGTCCCTAATTGACTGAACTCCTAGAATAAGTCGTTGTGCGTTTACGTGGCCAGCATTTTCATGATATAAGCCAATCAGGCTATCTATGTCGCGGTTGTTTAATGCTTCTACAAAATAATGTAAAGTATCATTTGAAAGGTTAGGTACAGTTGGAGCAGGAATTGCTTGAGTGCTGTCAGATATTGTTGACATAGGCCACTTGAAGTTAGCTACTGCATCCCAAAGATCATGGTGTCCGGAGCTTGTAGCCCAGTCCCAAGAGTAGGTGTTAGCTGCTTTTAGGCCCAGATCAAGAGCTTTTTGATAGAACTCTACCTGGTCATTTGATGTTGCTACCCAACCACCAGCCCCATAAGCAGAACCGGTTGGTATTACAGGCCTGTCATAACCAACAAGTCTTGTGTCGGTGAATTCGCCAACACATCTTTCAAGTTGTGGTCCAGCATTGTGAGCTTGCTCCCAGTATACCTGAGGCATATTGTAATCACATTTTTCAAGAAAGGCTGCCCAGGGTAGTTCGCGATGGTAAGTTGGAAATCTATAAGAACTTAATGCTAAGGGAGTGTTTGGTAAACCTTGTCGTAGATCAGCCATAAACTGTTTGGCTGCGGCATCTTTTCCACGCCACTTGTATTCGTGTTCAGCATCGACCACGTATCCATCAAGTTGTAATTCTCTTGTCCTATCTACAGCAACTCGTGCTTCACCTGAAGGATCATTGCCTTTTACATAATGCCACCCCCACACTTGGATGCCACGCTCTTTAAGAGCATTAGTGATTGGAGGTAAAAGGTCGTTGTTGTTTCGATCAAAGCCAAATGGATATCTTGTGTCAGCTATTTTAATTAACACATGGGTTAATTGTGCCTGTTCAGCTTTTGATGCTATTGCTTCTACATCACCGCCTTCACAATTAAGAATTCTCCAAATGAAAAAACCTTTTCCTTCTACTGCCACAATAATCTCCACATAAGTTTGTACAAGTGCTAAAATACAAGGTAGCAATAACTGTGCCTAATGTCATGTTATGAAATATAGTGTCTTCCAAAACAAGCTAAAAAAAAGCTATTCAGGCAAGGATGTAGAACTGATTGATAATGCATATAAATTTGCTAATGATGCTCACAAAGGACAAATACGAGCATCGGGCGATCCTTTTATATATCATAGTGTTGCTGTAGCATCTATTTTACAAGAGCTTAGATTGCCTCCTGTTGTACTTGCTGCTGCGCTACTTCATGATGTTGTAGAGGATTCCACTGTAACCTTAGGTGCTCTAACAAAAGGATTTGGCAAAGAAATCACATCGATGGTTGATGGAGTAACCAAACTTACTGGTCAGGTGCAAAGACAAGATAGTAAGATGCTGTCGGTTCTTGGAAATAGAGAGTCAAATGGCAAAGATATTACTGATGAACAGGCTGAAACAATACGAAAAACATTTCTGGCTATGAGCGATGATGTGAGAATTGTAATAATAAAGTTGGCTGATAGATTACATAATATGAGGACTCTTAAGTCATTGCCAATGGATAGAAGAAAGAGAATAGCCCAAGAAACTTTGGATATTTTTGCACCGCTTGCTAATCGATTGGGAATGTGGCAAATCAAATGGGAACTTGAAGACTTAGGGTTTCGATATGTTAACCCAAAAAAATATCAGGAAATAGCGTCGTCCATCAACAGGAACAGAGTAGAGCGAGAAAAACGAATCGCTGCAACTGTAGCACGATTGCAAAAAGAACTAGAAAACAATGAAATTATAGCTGAAGTAACAGGTCGACCAAAACATATTTATTCAATTTGGAATAAGATGAAGCGAAAAAGCATTACATTTGATCAAGTTAATGATGTTAGAGCATTAAGAGTATTGGTCAAACATAAAGTTGATGATAACGTTCAAACATTAGATAATATTGATCATAAGGAACAATCTGCTATAGCAGATTGTTATCGAGTGCTAGGTATCGTACATCACATGTGGAATCCAATTCCAGGTGAATTTGATGACTATATTGCTACTCCTAAAGACAATTTTTACCAATCTTTACATACTAGCGTGGTTAATGATGAAGGAAAACCTTTAGAGGTGCAGATACGCACTGAGCTTATGCATGAGGGAGCTGAGTATGGTATTGCTTCTCACTGGCGCTATAAGGAGGGTGGCAAACGAAAAAAGGATAACACTTTTGACAGACGAATAGAGTGGCTTAGGTCAATGATGGATTGGAGACAAGATTTGACGGATGGCCAAGAGTTTGTGGATGCGCTCAAGTCAGATTTGTTTCCAGACAGAGTACTAGCATTTACTCCTAGAGGGGACATAATAGACTTGCCTAATGGAGCTACTCCAATAGATTTTGCATATCACATTCATACATCAGTGGGAGAAAGGTGTAGAGGAGCTAAGGTCAATGGAAGCTTAGAGCCGTTAAATCATAGTTTAGAATCAGGGGATCAAGTAGAAATTTTGACCTCTAAAACAGGAGGTCCTAGCCGAGATTGGCTCAACACAGATTTGGGATATGTTAGATCAGCACGTGCCCGCGAGAAAATACGAGGATGGTTCAGAAAACAGGCTCGCAATCAGAATATTGTAACAGGTCGATCGGTAGTAGAAAGAGAGCTACAAAAACTAAATATTGTAGGATTTTCAATGGAAAAAATAGCTACTATATTTGGGTATCAGAGTATAGAAGACTTTTTTGCTGCGGTAGGATACGGAGATGTTCATGGTCAAACCGTAGTAAATCGTGTTGTAGAGTTGTTGCAGCGAAAGTCTGAACAAGAGGTCGAGGCGTTACCTCCTCCTGAGTATGCAAAACATGATTTAAGTATTGAGTCTTCTGAGGTAAGTGTATCTGGAACAAGAGGATTACTTACACATTTGGCTAGATGTTGTCATCCAGTTCCAGGAGATGAAATTATGGGATATACAACCAGAGTACGAGGGGTTACTATTCACAGAAAGGACTGCCCTAACATTTTGAGAGTACGTGAGCGCGACCGATTAATTAGCGTTGAATGGAGAACTAAGCCAGACAAACTTTATCCCGTGACAGTTCTTATAGAGGCTTTTGATAGAGAAGGTTTGCTAAGGGATATTTCTACGGTTGTTGCTGATGAAAAAGTTAATATGTTGGATGTGGCTACAAGTAATAAAGGTCATGAAGTTCACGTAAAGGTAACTTTGGAAGTGTCTGACTTAAGTCAGTTTAGTAGAGTACTTAATCGAGTGGAAGAGTTAACAAATATCACTAAAGTTCAGCGTTACAGACCAGGATAGAATGTGGATGATTTGATATATATAAAAAGATTATCTTCTTATAATAGCATCTGACATTTTTGCTACTCGTGACATGGATTTTACGTCGTGGACTCTTATAATGTCAGCTCCGTTGGCTATTCCGATAGATACAGCAGACGCTGTTCCTTCGAGTCTGTCTTTTGTGGTTAGGTCAAGTGTGTAACCGATAAAAGATTTTCTTGAAGGGCCAATCAATATGGGGCAGCTTAGCTTTTTGAATTTGTTAAGTTGATTAATTATTTGACAATCTTGTTCTATACTTTTGCCAAAACCTAGTCCAGGGTCAATAATTATGTTGTCTTTTAGTACATTGTTTCTCACAGCAACATTTAATGATTCATTAAGTGAATCAATTATTTGTTCGATCAAGTTGTTGTAGTTGCTGGCTTTGTATCTGCTTCCTAGAGTAGGCCTCGTTACTATTTTGTGGTGTTTGCTAGTATTATGCATTATTATAAGACTAGCATTGTGTTGAGATACGGTTTCGGCCATTTTTTTGTCGTGATGTAAGCCTGAAACATCATTGATAATTGATGCTCCAGCATGTAATGCAGCGTTTGCTACTTCAGATTTAGTAGTGTCTACGGATATGGGTATTGTTATTTTAGATGACAATGTTTCTACAACAGGGATTACTCTTTGTAACTCTTCTTCAATAGCAACAGGGTTGCTGCCAGGTCTAGTGCTTTCTCCTCCTATGTCAATTAAGTTAGCGCCATTTTCTACAAAATCTAAAGCCATGTATATAGCACGGTTAATAAGGTTGTTATCAGGTAACAAGCCGTCACCAGAAAATGAGTCAGGTGTGACATTAAGAACACCCATGACATAGGTTTGAGAACCCCAATTAAAATGATCAGGCAAATACATTTACGTTTTGTGCATCATGTTTTATGTGTTTTGGGACTTTGTTGATGCTACTTTAATAAATTCTGAAAAAAGAGGATGGGGACGATTAGGACGAGAAAGAAATTCTGGATGAAATTGGCACCCTAACATAAAAGGATGATCACTGATTTCCACTATTTCTATTAGTTGGTTGTCTGGGGATATTCCAGAAAACAACAAACCATTTTTGGAGAACATTTCACGATAATCATTGTTAAACTCAAAGCGATGACGGTGCCGCTCGTTTATTGTTGGATTAGTCTGTTGTAAGTTGTATGATTTAGATGCAATTGTGCTATCAATCAATTTGCAAGGGTAAATACCTAATCGCATAGTGCCACCCATGTTGCTAATGTTGCGTTGATCAATCATCAGGTCAATTACAGGGTCAAGAGTTGATTTGTTGAATTCTGTTGAATTTGCTGTTGTTAATCCTAAAACCTCCCTTGCAAATTCTATGCACATTACCTGCATACCAAGACATAATCCTAAATAAGGAGTTTGGTTTGTTCGTGCCCATGAAGACGCATTGATTTTTCCTTCAACTCCCCTTCTGCCAAACCCTCCAGGTACAACTATACCGTCACAATCGTTTAGGAGGCTATCAGGATTTACTATCTCTAGTTTGCTAGATTGAACCCACTTTATATCAATTTTATAACCTAGTGGAGCACCAGCATGATGCAGAGCTTCTCTGACGCTAATGTAAGCATCTTCAAGTTCAACATATTTTCCAACAATTGCTATCTTTAAAGTGTTGTCTAGCGATTTTACTGAATTAATAATAGTCTTCCATTCCTTCCAGTTTGGAGATTTAACATCTTCTTTTAAGTGTAACTTGCCAACTAAATGTTGGCCAAGACCATTTTTTTCTAAAAGCAGAGGGACTTCATAGGTAGTGTTAGTTGTTGGCACAGGAATAACAGCGTTTACAGGAACGTCACAAAAGCGGGAAATTTTTTCACACAAGTCGCTTCCAATATTGTGGTCAGCCCGGGCTACAATTATGTCAGGCGAAATACCTATAGACCTTAGTTCTCTTACTGAATGTTGAGTAGGTTTGGTTTTTAACTCATTAGTTGCGCCTATATGAGGCAACCAAGTTACATGAACATAAATTACATTTTCTCTTCCTAATTCGGATCTTAGTTGTCTCAATGCTTCTAAGAAAGGTAGACTTTCAATGTCACCAATAGTACCGCCAACTTCAACTATTACAATTTGAGAATCAGTTTCAACAGGTACTAGTTTGATGTGTCGTTTGATTTCATTTGTTATATGAGGAATAACCTGTATGGTTCCCCCTAAATAATCTCCACGCCTTTCAGCTGATATAATGTCGGAGTATAGTTTTCCGGTAGTGACATTGCAGACTTTTTTCAGATTTATATCAATAAATCGTTCGTAATGGCCTAAATCCAAGTCGGTTTCAGCTCCATCAGTTGTAACGAAAACTTCACCATGTTGATATGGAGACATCGTGCCTGGATCAACATTTAAGTAAGGATCTAGTTTTTGTACAGATAAGGTTAACCCTCTTTCCTTTAGCATACGTCCCATTGCAGCTGCGACTATCCCTTTGCCTACTGAACTAACAACACCACCTGTTACAAAAATATATTTGTTCATATATATGAATCTTTAAAGAGAAAAAGAGAGGCAGTCATTCGGGCTACCTCTCTTTTTGTAAAATAAAAAAACTATTATAATCTTAACGTTTTCAAACATAAAAATGCAAATTAATTGTCGTCTAACATAGAGTCGATTTTATTTGCATAACTTGCAGCTGTGCCAGCTCCAACCATGCGATCAACTTCTTGTCCGCCTTTTATGAAAATCATAGTAGGTATTCCTTGAATACCATATTTTATGGCTAGATCGGAATTTTCGTCAGTGTTCACTTTAGCTATTGTAATTTTGCCCGCATATTTTGTTGCTAGCTCATCAAGTATAGGAGATACCATCTTGCAAGGCCCACACCATGGAGCCCAAAAATCTAACATAACAGGTATTTCGGATTTTATAATAGTGTTTTCAAATGTATCGTTGTTAACTTCAATTGGTGCTGTCATTTGTCGAGCATCCTCCACATAAATAGTTTGTTACTATCTAAAGTATATAGGATACAAGGGAATCTGTCGATGACATTAAAGGTTATCTATTATATGTAGTGGTGTTTAGTTAATATTTCGAAGCAGTAGCAGAATTCCTATTAGAACGAAAGGAAGCAATAAACCGACTAAAGAATTGATTAACGGGTTATTGCTTTTGGAAACATATTTGCCTAGAGTACTAAGATGTCCAACAGATCCGAACAAGCCTCCTAAAGCAACACCCCAGAGTATAGCACCTCCCCAACCACCAACATTGTTCTTAATTGTTGGCCAAAAATTGGCAGTCATAAGAGAGCCAACTAAGCCGACAATTATTCCAATAAATTGGTTGACTCGCAACTCTTCTTTGTTCATAGTTTTATTATCCTTGCTAGTAGTTTAAGTAACGGTTATATGTACGTAACTTTATGGATTTGTAATATATCTGGTCAAATAAAAGTTTGTTGTTTATGTGTTATGAGTGTAAAGTATATGTTTTATTAAGTTTTTATGCAAAAAATTTCTTGAGTGTTTATAACGAATATGAACAAAAGAGTCAATACAACAGTGCTTGAATGGACAGCAATATTATTGGTTTTGTTGTCAGTATTGGGCTTGGTGTTTCAGTTGGTGGCTTTTCAAGCAGTGAGATCTAGCTTACAGTCAGGAATGAATATTGCCGGTGTTCCTGTAGGTGGTATGAACTTGGGAGAAGCTGACAATTTGTTGATGCAAGTTTATGCAACTCCTGTGGAATTAAGGTACTTAGAGGAAGTAATGTATCTTGAGCCTGCTGAGATCAGTTTTCGTCTAGAAACAGAGACTATGTTATCGGTTGCTGATACTTATAGGACAGAGACTAATTTCTGGTCAAATTATTGGGATTATTTATGGCGCAGATCAGGAAATCCAGTGATGGTACCAATTGTTGCAGAGTATTCTGATGCACAGTTGACCGAGTTTTTGCTTGATGTGGCAGCTAGATATGATATGCCATCAAGTGAACCAACCTTAAACACAAGTAGTTTTGCAGTTGTGCCAGGCACCACAGGTTATAGTCTTGACGTGTCGTCTTCAAGAGAAATAATTGACAAAGCTTTGAAAGTTCCTACAAACAGAAGAGTTATTTTAACTGTTAAAGATAATGTTAGTAATCCTCCAACGATAATTGCTTTGCGAAATTCAATTGACAATTATATACAAAGCTTAGATTTTGAAGGTATAGTTAGTTTGGAAGTCGTTGATTTGTCAACAGGAGAGCAGCTAAGTATTAATCCTCGTGTGGCTTATTCTGCACTAAGCATTATCAAGATACCAATAATTTTTGAAAGATACAAATTACTAGATACTATACCTACTCAAGAAACAACAAAAATTATTGAGGGCTCTGTAATACAGTCTTCAAATTTGTATGCTAACATCTTATTGAATGAGATTGGTAATGGAGACAAAGTTGTGGGAGCATCGTTGTTAACAAGCGACATGCATATGCTGGGCTTCACCAATACTTTTATGGCTGGTTATTTTGACCAAAAGAGTAAGCCACCCGTAGTTGAAACATTGGCCAATACTAGAACAGACGTTAATACAATACCAGATCCATTTATGCAAACTACAGTTGAAGACATGGCTGGATTTCTTACAATGTTATATCAATGTAGTCAAGATTTTAGTGGTGGAATATCAATAATGTTCGCAGATTTTGTTACTCAGGAGGAATGTCAAGCAATAATTGAGTTGTTGAGCAAGAACAAAATTGCTACTCTAATTGAGGCAGGTGTTCCAGAAGGAACTAGAGTAGCCCACAAACATGGTTTTGGAGAAGGAGATACGATTGGAGACGCAGGAATAGTGTTTTCACCTGGAGGAAACTATGTAGTAGTGCTTTATATGTGGCAATCGGAGTATCTGGAGTGGGAATACAGTGCGCCGGTAGTTGCTAATATTTCTAGAATGATATTTAGCTACTTTAATTATTGAGATAGCTTTGTAGTAACAATAGAAAGACCTATTATTATCCAAAAAAAAGTTTGTGATGCTTGAAATTCTAAGTTTACAAAATAATGATCGAAGAGACCAACAATTGTTGTTGTAAGTATCGCTCCATATATTCCTATCCATTGAGAAGATATTTGTGTAATAGACAGGATACGGGATTTATTTTTTATGCCCCAAGTAAATAGAATGATTAATATAGTAGCAAAACTTGAAAAACCTACTAGCCCGACCTGTTCTGACAATAATAAATATGCGCTTGAAACACCTAAATATACATCAATGTCCGGAGCTCCTCCGAAACCTACACCAAAAACAGGATACCTACTGATCAAAATAATAGCATCTTTGTATTCACCAAACCTCATGTTCGTAGCTAGATCATTACCGGAGATTCCTTGAACAAAATGCGACAAATATTGATGAGACCATGGCAATAATGTTATGATCAATAAAATCAAGACAATTGTCCATAAGAAATTTCGATTTGTCATAAACACAATAAAGATTGTTGAAATTAAGAAAGCAGCCATAGCCGTACGAGAGTATGTTAGAAAAAGTGCAAGAACAATAGTAGTTAATATAAACAAACTTGTGAGTTTGTTGTGAATAATAGAAGGTTTGTGAAGAATTTGAGGAATGAGAATTGTTCCTACAACCGCCAATATGCCCCCAAACAAGTTGGGATCAACAGAAGTTCCTATAGCTCTTAATGGATTTTCAGGATTGTCTTCGATGTATCGTAAAACATTACCGGTTGGATAATTTATGGTACCAAGGTAATTCAGTATTTGTTGTGATAGGTCAGGAGGCAGGAAATATAAAACAATTCCTATTATGGCAGCTACAAAACCTGAGCAAATGATTATCTTTAGTGTTTTGTTTAGTTGATACAAGTTGTTTGTTTGTTCAACAACAACTATTGAGAGCCCAATATTTAGTATAAACACCGTGAATTTGCGGAATAGATTTAGTGAATGAAAAGAGTTAGCTAACCCAAGAATGAAACAAATTATTGATAATAGTATAAAAACGATAATAGGTGTGTGAACAGGAGAACCAGACAAAGTTTTAGGATGCTTTGTAATATAATTTGCGATAAAAATTGCATAAATGCCAACAAGCGTAATATCCAAAAAAGTAGGAGTGATAATTAATTTAAGAGGAAGTGTACCGAAGGGTAATATTAACGAGATTACAATAGCTGACCATAGGATTATTTCTGAACGCATCAATGCCCATGATATGAGGGCGAATGAAATGACAATTCCTGAGGCTATCCAGATGTTGGAATAACTTAGCACGGCACCTATTGTAGACGACAAGATACCAATTATGATTCCAACAATTAAGGAGGTTTTGTTCTCAGAGTATTTAAGGTAGTTAATCATTATATTTTGTTGGTTTCCATAAACACAAAAAAAGAGTTAGTAATATTCCTAAAAGGCTGATTTTGTAGGCTCTTGTGAGAATTGCAGGATTATATTCTAAAGTAATTTTATGAGGTCCGGGGGTTTCTAAGTATATACCTTGGATATATCCATTGACAAGTTGTGTTGGAACTTTGGTGTTGTCAATTGATGCTGTCCAGCCAGGATACCATGCTTCACTGATTACAACAAACGACCTTGTTGTGTTATTCGCCTCTATTTCAATATGGCCAGGTTTGTCTACAATTATGTTTATGCTGCCTTCAGAAGACTCAATTGGCTTAGAAGGAGCGGTTGTCAGCGCTAATGTCGAAATATTGAAAGTTTCGTCAGACAAGTGTTTCCAGACATCTTTAGTAGATGATATTGTGTTAACTGACTCAACAAACCATGCTCTTTGTGCAACCCAGGGAAGCTTGTAAACAGTAGCCGGACCTAAAGGGGCTTCACTTTTGTAGATCGGTATTGCAGGAACTAATAAATCTTCACGTGTGACAGGTTCCATTTTCCATGAAATAAGATAATCGATTCCCATTAGTCTAAATCTAGTGTGTTCAGACACAAAGGTATCAAAATCAGCCCAGTTTTGCAAACGGATTGGAGATATGCCACCCCATTCTTTTAGTCCATATGCACAAGCCCAATGGCCTTGCATGCGCGCATCGTCTTGGGTTCGAAACCAACGACCATTACTTGCATCTATACTAATTGGTTTAAGCAAAGACATTTCAGGGTAAACCGCAAAAGGTTTGTGAGCATTAGTTGAAAAATTAGCAGAAAATAATTCAATAACACTAACAGCGATAATGACTATTGGAAAAAAGCGTTTGTTTTGACTTATTGATAATGTTAAGAAAGCGAGGCTTATTCCTACAACAAGCAATGTTAATCTAGAAGGAATATGTTCCCAGTTCATCGGATCTTCTTGCGACATTACTATAGAAAAAAGAAGCAACAATATAGACATTGGAATTAAAACTTTTACAACTTTGATAGTGGTTTTCAAGACAGTCTGTTGATTTTTGTTGAGTGGTTTTGTGATGGATGCTATAGATAGTGCGATTAGGACTGAAGCTGCCATTGCTACAATTATCGCTGCTCTTTCTTGATTTCTAAACAGTTTGAATGCTGGCAAAACCCAATAAGCCACTTGATAGATTGCCATATTTTTTCCAAAGGAAAGCAGTAATGCTAAACCACCTGCTCCTAACCAGAAACGGGATTGATGGTCTTTTCGAAGAGGCAGAGCTATTAATACGAAAGTAATACCTGTAATACCAACATATAGAGGGTGCCACAAATCAGTAGCATTAAACTTGGTAACAAAAAACTGAATAATATCTTTAGGTACAAACCCACTAGATAATGCTTCAAAGGGCATGTTAGATCTTGTTGATAACGAGAGAAATTGTAGCTGAGGCAGTAGTTGTACAGAAACAATTAATATTGAAAGTAATCCTAAAACGCTTACCCATTTAACTGTCCACATAAAGGAGTGTTTAAGATGAATTGATCGATAGATAAAATAGGCGAAGGATAGGTATGAAATTAGCAGAAACGTTTGTGGGTGTCCTGCAAGGAATGATACAGAAAACGTAACAATAGCAGCAGCTAAAGTAAACCCAGAAGGTTTATCGATAAAGTTGCGTATAAATAATAACATCAATGGTAGCCATGTAGCAGTTTCTAATACAGCGGTTTGTAGTGGAGGATAGCCAGTCAAATATCCTCCATACGTAAAAGTTGTTGAGCCTACTATAGCTCCTAAGCGACTTTTAGATTCTTTTAGTAGAAACAAATAGCAGAAAATGCTTGTGCCTAGATAATGCAATATTGTTTCTGTTGTTAGGGCGGTTAATGGAAAGGAGACATAACCTAATAGTTTTAATATTAAATAGTTGATTAGAGTTGGGGGATAAAAAACTTGAGCTTGAGGGTCTGCATGGAATGGATATCCAGCAAAAAAACAATCAGTCCATAATGGTAAATTGCCTGTTACAAATTGCTGAAATGCTATAGATCTGTATATAAAGAATTGTTGTATAAAATCTCCATCTGGAAAAACTATGCGATTTGGTCCAGTGGTGAAATATCTCCAAAAAAACAATATCCAAAGACAGACTAATATTACTAAATAGTAAAAGGATTGATTGTTTTGAGTTAATTTTTTTAAATTAGACATGTCATTGTGATTTAATCACTTTAATTTTGGTTAAAGACAAATAGTTTTCTATCCAACGACCCTTGCTGTTTATACGCTGTAAGCGTATACCAGATTCATCATATAGGCCAATGTGCAAGGCGTAAGTTCCAGGAGGAGTTTCGGTTTTGATGTTGATTTGATGAATGTCTTGAATCACGTCACCGTAATTACAAGCGGAAGTAGGGTTGTTGCCGTTGTTAGGCCATGAATCATGTTGTCCCCATTTTTGATTGTCTTCACCAATTATTTGGGTAAAAACAGTGTAATTTGTGGAGTTTGTATTGTTACAAAACCAATAAAGAGTTAGATGAATGTCCTGACCAGATTCTATTAAAGTAGAGTCTGTATTGTATCCGACAAGTTCGATGATGTTTTGAAAATTCATAGAAAGATTGTTGGGATATGGTCCGGAGTGTGGTGTAATGTCTATTGTATCAATAAAAATATTGTCCTTGTCTTTATTTTGGAATAGACGACTTCCTGTTTTATAGTCATACAATCCTACAGTTAGTGATAGTTGGGTTGGCGTAGTGACAGTAGGAGGTATTGTTATTATGTATTGGTCTGCAAGTATGGTTCCAGGGTTCAAAGTGCTGGTTGCAATCAAGCCAACTCCAGGGTAGGTGTCTCGTTGGGCAACAATAGTACCGTTAGAGTCAATTAGATGGATAAACACAGACCAGTTATTGTACATTTCTGTAATTGATTGCCAGTACAAATCTAGAGCTAATGAGTCTCCTGGTTTTAGAGATGATAAGGGCAGTGTATAGCCTAGCAGTCTCATTTGAGGGTTGTTAAGCTTGTCGTTTAAGTTGATGTCAAGTTTTGAACCTATGTTTTTAGTGTCCGAATTGATGTTGATACTGTACTTAGGGCGAATAATAAAGTAAGGAGTTAGTGCTGTAGTAATAAACAGCAAGATTATTATTACATATGTTATATAAAGTTTCAGAATGTTTAGTTTTTTAGGAAATAAGCTAAAAACTCCTAGGATGAAAAAGATTTTGATGCTTGGTAATGCAGTGAACACTAAACGTCCTTGTGACGACCAAGTGTCAGTTGCCCATCTTATAAGGGAAATTATTATCGCTACTACAAAAATTAGATTTAAGATGATAGGAAAAAGTTTCTGTAAGGAACAATCTTTACGTTTTAATGTGTTCGTTGCAAATATAATTAAACCTAAAAACGCAAAAATAGAGACAGTATTTAGACTAGTATATATCCATGATGGTAATGCAACATTTACTCCACCAAAGAGACCCCAATAAGATTGAAAAAACCCAAATCTTTCACTCCATAGTTGTAATATCGAAGCAGGGTGCGATCTTTTTCCGAGCACGTCAATAAAAACATTAATGCCTGTAAGAGAATTGTATAGTTGTAAATTGCGGAAATACCACCAACTACATACTAGAAAAGCGATGCCACAAATTAACAGTGATTGAATTAAAGCAACCAATAGGTACAATGCCGCTGTTTTTAGTTTAGGGTAATTACTGTCGTTTTTAAAATCTATATATCTATTGAAACTTATAGCTAATGTTACAACAGGAAATAAGGTCAACAATGAAAGTTTAGTTAGTGCACCTAGACCTAACAAGAAGCCTAACAGTATGTGGACTAGGCTAATGTAGCCAGTGACACTATAGTTTTTTAGTTTTATTTTAAATTTAAACTTAGCTTGAGTTGCTTCTAGATTTGAAAGCTTTGATACAGTTAAAACTGTAATGCTTGCAATTAGTATTGTTAAGTTGTCGTTGTTTACTGAGCCTGATATAAAAGCAAACATAGGTGTAAACGCCAATAATGAAGCAGCAGACAAAGCTAAGGTTTTGTTGTTAGGAAATAGAATTAGAGACAAAAGATATGTTACGTATACAGTTACTGTACTCATTAACACAGAGAGTATACGAATGATTTTAATTGCTAATGCCGTTCCCGACCACACAAAAACATGATGTTGTGAGGGAGGAATTACCATATTTATATTTCCGTCTAAAGTAACTATGCCATTGTCAACGTGAGGGTTTAGCATTCTTAATGAATGCATGTCAGATGTGTCTATCCAGCCTGTAAATAAATACATAATGTAATAATACAAAGGAGGTTGTCCCGCCTCCTGTCTCCATGGCCCAGGGTTTATAGGATTAAGTACAGGAAGTTCATTTGTTTGTGATATGTGCCAGACTACAGGGTAGTGCCATAGTTCGTCTGATGCTTCAAACAAAGGGGTAACAAGTGCGTAGGTGGTTCCTATAATAAAAAACACTAACAACAAAACAACTAAGGGACTGAGTCTGAGTTTTATCATTGTTTTTAACAATTAGATATCACTTTATTGAAGAAAGCAATTGTTTGATCTGCTATATTTGACCAATCGAATACTTTGTGTAATTTGCGGGCTTCAGCACCAATTTGATCTCTTAGAGTTGGGTTGAGACGCATATCAGAAATAGCTTTAACTGTAGAAGAAACATTGTTGTTTGGCACAAAAACAATATTAATGCCGTCTTTTAACAGATTATAGTCTACACTGGGCTTAGTGGTTATTATTGGACAACCATTTGTTAAGCAAGCTATCAGGGATCCGTTACGTAAAGAAGCGCCATTTAGGTAAGGCATTACCATCATATCGCAACTTTGTATCAAAATAGAAGCTATATCCGGATCTACAAAACCGGTCTTGACTATATATTTTGCAACACCTAGAGTCCTGGCCAGATCTTCGGTTTCAGTTAAATATTTGTGGTTTGTTGGGTCTGCAGTGCCAACTAGCTCTCCTATAAACATGAGACGAGCAGATATACCGGCAGAGTGTAATTCTGCAAGAGTTTCAATAAGAAGTTGACCACCTTTAGACTGATTCAAAAACCCAAAATATCCTAGCAGCAACTCGTTATTGTTAACTCCATATTTAGACCTTATCAATTTTTTCGAAAAAGTGGTTGGATCTACATTTGGAATGTTGCTGCCAATTGGTATTTCGTCAATATTATTGATTTTGAACTTGTTAGTGCATAGACGGTAGTCTTCTGGGTTGGTTGTAATTATTCCATTAGATTTATGTATTAATTCAGAAATAGATTTACTACGAAGAAAACCAGCTTTTGGAAACAAATAAGGTGGGTTTAGATCATGAAAAGTGGTTATGGTTGGCGGGACTGCGAATCTGGGTAAAAAATGTATGGGAGGAGACATATTTCCGTATGCAGCTGCTTGATATTGAATAGATAATATATCCATGTTTGCTGTAGCGTAATACGTTCTCCACAGATCTAACCAGCCCCATTTTCTAGAAGCATTTGCAATTACTTGAAGATTCTCCAGAGTATAGTTTGTGGCTATACATCGGTGGTCGGTAAAAACCGAAACTTTGTTGCCTTTGTTAATTAATTGAGAGGCTAGTTTCTGAGTGTAGTCTCCGACACCACCTTTTAGTGGAGGATATTCTCCGGTTACTATACCTATTTTCATGTTGTGATTAACTTAATTAGATTTGCCTTTGGACAACATAATCTGCAATATCATTTATTATAGAGAGTTCATTAGACAGAGGTACATTGCTAAGAGCTAGTTTGGCTTGTTCTATATATTGAGACGCTTCAGATAGTGATGTCTTGATTGCGTTTGATTTGCATACAGACTGTATTATGGAATCATAAATTTCTGAAGAATCAACATTTTCAGCTAAAACACTATTAATATCAGGATCGTTAGGGTTTTCTTCAAAATAACAAATAACAGGCAATGTAATTAATCCTTGTTGTAGGTCATGTCCTACAGGTTTGCCTATGTTTTGGGTAGTGCCAGTGAAGTCTAAGATGTCATCAACGATTTGAAATGCAATGCCTATGTTGATTCCATATTTACGCATAGCATCTATAATAGATTCGTCCTTGGTTCCAAGGACAGCTCCTGCTTCAGCTGCCAAGGCAAACATTGAAGCAGTTTTAGCTTCAATTCTTTGAAAGTAGTTTTCACGATTAGATATGTTGATGTCAGAAAAGCATTGTTTTATTTCACCATTCACTATGGTCATTAGTGTTTCAGAAAACAGGTTCATTACTCGCACACTATTGGTCTGGGATGCAAAGTTGGCTGCTCTAGCAAACAAATAGTCACCTGCTAATATTGTAGCTTGTGAAGAAAGATCGGCATTTAGTGTTTTAATGCCTCTGCGAAGTAATGCTCCATCTATTAGATCATCATGTACTAGAGTTGCAGTATGTAGCATTTCAACTGCAGCGGCTAAGGAAATTGCATAATCTTTGTTAGCATTAAAGATTTTAGAACTTAATAATGCGATTGCTGGTCGTAGACGTTTTCCTCCAGAGCTAAGGAGATGTTCTGTAGCTAGTGTAAGTATTTCATGCTGATCTTGAAAAGGCTCTCTTAGTCTGTTTTCCATAAGAGCCAAATCATGAGTTAAGGGCTTGATAATTGTTGAAATGTTAGACATAGTAGTGAATTGTTTATGTGTGTTATTAGTTTGTAAAATTAAATAAAGCGTTAGCATTTAACGTGCTTGAACGAGCTATGCTTTCTAAGCTGGTGTTTTTTAGCTTTGATACTTGATTGGCGGTCCAATGCAAAAAGCTAGGCTCATTGCGTTGACCTCGATTAGGATGAGGTGATAAAAAGGGCGCATCTGTTTCAAGAAGCAGCTTGTCTTTAGGTACGTTAGCTATAGTTTGTCTGAGCTCGTGAGATTTGTTGTATGTAATTGATCCTGTTACTCCTATATAGAATCCTTGCTGAATGATGCGATAAGCGTGTTCTTGTGTTCCGCTAAACGAGTGAAACACACCACAATGTTCTAAAGGTCCTCCAGCGTTTTGCCATTCGGTTACTATACTAATTGTGTCTTCGTAGGCTTCTCGGCAATGTATAATCACTGGTAGATTGCTTTCAGACGCAAGATCTAATTGAGATCGAAACAGCTTTTTTTGATACTCTGGTGACGTTTTTTTTCTAAAATAATCTAATCCTATTTCTCCAATTGCTACTACGTTAGTATGATTGATTAGTGTTCGTAAATCACGAATAAGAGGTAATATTGGTTGTATGTTTTCGTTAGGATGAATGCCTATTGCGGCAGAAACAACCTTGTATTTATCAGACATTTCTAGAGCCTTATTGCTTGTTTTGATATTTGTACCTGGGTTGATTATTTTTGTTACATTATGATTGGCAGCGTTTTCTAATATTTTGTCTCTGTCTTTGTCAAACATCTGAAAATCAAGATGACAATGGGTGTCAGTAAGCACGATGGAGTTGATTGATCCTTTAGACTAAACCCGCAATATTTAAGCCATCATGCAGGATAGGCTGAACATTTGATTTGTTAGCAGTTTCACAATAAATACGTATTATAGGTTCAGTACCTGAGAAACGAATTAGTAGCCAATCGCCACCTTCCAATATAAATTTAAAGCCATCTGTAGTGTCAATGTGTAACAATGGTAAATTGCCAATGGTATCTGGTGAAGCATTCTTTACCCTGTCAATTATTTTTTCTTTTTCATCAAACGGAAAACTGCTGTCTATTCTGTCGTAGTGAGATTCGGTCCCAGTTTTGGCAAACAAGGTTTCTAACAATTGAGATGGTCGTTGTCCTAGAGTTCTCATCAAATCAAGAATAAACAATCCAGCTAAAATCCCATCTCTTTCCGGAACGTGATCCTGAAAGGCAAAACCTCCAGATTCTTCGCCACCAATCATGGCTTTAGTTTCAGTCATTTTAGGTGCTACGAATTTAAATCCAACTCCTGTTTCATGTACAGGTACATTATATATGGTTCCTAGCTTGTTAAGGAGGGAGGTAGTAGAAATAGTTTTTACTATAGGACCTCGTGCTTTACGTATTTCTAGAAAATAATAAGTTAGTAGTCCAAAAACACGCAATTGATTAATGAAGTTCCCGTTTTCATCTCCTATTCCAATTCTGTCTGCATCTCCATCGGTAATTAGACAAACATCAGAATTGTTTTTTTGAGAAAACAATAAGCCAGCGTCGATATTGGGAGGTATTGGTTCAGGTCTGTCCATTTCAGGAAAAATAGGATTGCGAACATTATGAATTTCTTTGATGGTAGTTTTACCGCCTTGTAGAAGTTTAGTAAACCATCCAGCACCATTTCCCCACATTGGATCTGTGGTTATGTTAAATCCAGCATTTTTAATTGCTTCAATATCCACTAGCTCTTGTACATCTTGTATATAAGCTGGTGCTGGATCAAAAGGTGTGATTGAGGCACTCTTGTTTGATGACAAAAAGCTTTTTATTTTATCAGTTGACGGTATATGTGATTCAATATTTTGTAGCCCATCAGGTGGAATAGCTCCTCCTGTATGATCTCTTACTTTAAACCCATTGTCTGTGGGTGGATTATGGCTGGCGGTTATGTTGATTGCACCAACTGCTTGTTTGTTTACGACAGCATGAGCGATTACAGGCGTAGGTGTAGCTGAATTTGTCAGCCATACATTAAAATTGTTTGCGGACATTATTTCAGCTGCTGCTTGAGCAAAACTCTCGGAAGCATATCGTTTGTCGTAGCCAATAACAACGGATTCACCGGAATAACCTTGTTCCAATAAGTGTGTTGCATATCCTTGTGAACACCTTCTAACATTATCAAATGTATAATCTTTGGCGATTTGTCCACGCCATCCATCAGTGCCGAACTTTATGGTCATTTTATCATTCATAGTATTGGTTATCTTTGGATTGTAGTAAAAGTTGCTATGTCAGGAATGTTGGTTCCTGACTCTAGATTGTTAATGTCAGCATCTACCATGCTTTGCATAAGTTGCTTAAAAGACATGAGCGGTGTCCATCCAAGAACTTTTTTAGCTAGCTGTGCGTTGCCTACCAACAAGTCAACTTCAGCTGGACGATAGTATCGAGGATCAGAAATTACATGATCTTCATAATTTAATCCTACATGTTCAAACGCTGTTTCACATATTTCTCTAATGCTATGAGTTTCACCAGTGGCAATGACATAGTCTCCAGGTTTGTCTTGTTGTAACATTTGCCACATTGCTTCAACGTAATCACCAGCAAAACCAATATCTCGACGTGCTTCAAGGTTTCCAAGACGCAATTCATTGGTAAGGCCTAGTTTTATAGAAGCTACTCCAAGGCTGATTTTGCGTTCTACAAATTCTATTCCTCTACGAGGTGAGCCATGATTGAATAAAATTCCAGAGCTGGCATGTAAGTCATAACTTTCACGATAATTAACTGTAATCCAATGTCCATATACCTTTGCTACACCATATGGACTTCTTGGGTAAAATGGAGTTGATTCAGATTGTGGAACTTCTTGTACTTTTCCAAACATTTCACTACTAGATGCCTGATAAAAGCGTATATTTGGGTTAACAGTTCTTATTGCATCCAGCATTCTTGTTACTCCTAAAGCTGTAGCTTCGCCGGTTAATACAGGCTGTTGCCAAGATGTTGGTACAAATGACATTGCAGCAAGATTATAAACTTCGCTAGGTTTAAATTCGCTCAGTATAGTTGTCAGTGACACCTCGTCAAGCAAATCGCCTTGCACAAGAGTAACATCATTCTGTATGTGTTGTAATCTATCAAGATTGATAACGCTAGTTCTACGGACCATACCTATGACTTCATATCCTTTGTCTAACAAATTTTCAGCTAAATATGATCCATCTTGTCCAGTTATTCCAGTAATTAGTGCTGTAGGCATTATGTTTATGGTTATATTAAGTTACCATGTCTCCTTAGTTGTTATTGTTGAGTTGCTTTCTTTCATAGTCTAATAAATCAGATAATGTTTGTTGAATTGGGTATTTAGGTTTCCAGTCGGCAATTTTATTAAATTCACTGCAGTCTGCAATTAGTGCAGGAGTGTTAGATTTACGCACACGATTAGGATCCACTTTTACAGTCACGTTAATATTGGTAAGACTAATTAATATGTCCAGTATTTCTTGAATGGTATATGAATTACCGCTGGCTATATTATAAGCGATTCCCGGCTTGCTATGTTCCATTACTAGAGAATACGCTCTTACCATATCACGAACATCTGTAAAATCTCTACTTGCAGATAAGTTTCCTACCATGATGTTTGGAGGTTGTAATCCTTCTTCAATTTGTGCTATTTGTCTAGCGAATGCTGTTGCTACAAATTGGTCGTTTTGTCTTGGTCCTATGTGGTTCAGTGGTCTTACTCTCACTACATTTAATTTGTGCCCAATGCCGTATGATTGAGCCAGTAGATCTTGAGATGCTTTACTAGCACCATACGGGCTATTTGGTCGAAAACTACTATTTTCCTTAATAGGCATGTTGTATGTACTGATATCACCATATACTTCCATGGACGTAACGACAAGGATTTTGCAGTTTAGTTTAAGTTTAGACACGGCATCAAGTATGTTTAATGTGGTATAAACATTTGAATCAAAATGTGCCATTGGGTTGGTCCAACTTGTGTGTACAGTAGCTTGACCAGCAAGATGGTATATTTGATTTGGTCTAATTTCATCAAGAAAAGTTATTACGGCACTGGAGTCAGTAAGATCAATACATCTGTAGTTCATATCGAACTCTATTTTGTGTTTGAGTTTAGATGATTTTCCACATCCCCAAACTGAAGATAGGTTTTGTGATAATAAATATTCTGATAAATGACTGCCGGCAAACCCTCCGGCTCCAGTAATTAATGATAGCAAATTAATTTGCTCCAGTTAGTTGATGGTTTTATAGTATTTTTCTATATTATTTGAGATTATACATGGTTTCTACGCCAATTGGCAGTTTGACAATGTGAACTTACGTAAGTATAATTTTGCCGGAAGTCATGTAGGAGTTATATATAAGCACCCCAAAAAAAATAGTTTTGTGAAAAACAATTTCAAGAGAGATTTACAATTATTGTGTCTGATAATAAACAAGATTCTAAAAATGATGTTAAATCCGCTAAAAAGCAATTAGCTTTAGGTTGGGATAAATTGAAGGTTGGTCAAGTCCATTCGGGTAAAATAGTGCGAATAGAAAAATTCGGTGCATTTGTAGACATAGGTGTTGAGCGTCCAGGGTTAGTTCATATAAGTGAAATAACAACTGGGCGTCTAGATCATCCCGATGAGGTCGTTAATTTAGACGAAGAGGTTGAAGTTGAAATACTCGACATAAATAAAAAGAAACGACAAATCAAATTAAGTATGAAGACTTTAGAACAAAAATATATGAGTAGTGATGAAGAAAATGACTCAACACCTACAGCTATGGAATTAGCTCTACGAGCTGCTATGGGGACGGGATCTCAAAATAAAAAAGAAGCAAGAGCAAAACAGAAAAAGAAAACTAGAGCTGCTCAAGACGATATCTTAAAACGCACCTTGGAAAACAAACCAAAAGAATAGCATAACGAAAGTTCATCTTTAAGCTTTCAATTGTTTTTCAGTTGATATATAGATAATATAAAAATTGAAGTTATTATTATTGCAGAAGCAATGCAGTATATGCATATAGCTTCTATGATTACCACCTCTACATATGTTAACCAGAATGAATATATTGATCCAAACAAAGATATACCAAATATAGATAGCTTAGTTAATTCCATAAACTTTATTTTGGTATCTAATAGAAGTAAGATTGCTATTAATGTATACATACCTAAACCTAAATAAGCTATCGGAATATCAAAAAGGTAAGCATAGACACTAGAGTTAACTGCGTTACAATCACCAAGTCCATTACACAGTAGATTTTTGTTTGAAAACTTTGTCCAACTTAGGTAAGAAGACACTACAATTCCTGTAAATGCTAGCAATAAAATTAACCAAGCTCTTGGGTTTTTGGCAAAAATCTTATTATCGTGATCAATTGAAGAATACTTACTGTTCATTTGTTATTAGAGAACGGACGCCTGCAGCAACTGGAACACTGCCAGTTGCTATTACTATTCTATTTTGGTTTGACAATTGTAATGCAAATTTGAGAGCTTTGTCCAATTCTTGTTTTATAGTAATGATTGCACTATGTTTTTTTGCAAGTAAGTTTAGGTCTTGTACTGTCATAGATCGATTTAATCCGGCAGAAGTTAAAATTGTATGATAAGCAGTTGGCATCAAATGGTTAAACATTGTTGAAACATCTTTGTCGGCCATTGCTCCAAAAATATATATTCTTTCTTTGTTAGGAAACATATTGTCTAGCATTTGGTTTAAGCTAATGATGGACGCAGGATTGTGAGCACAGTCTATGATAATTGGAGGTGATGATTCAACAATTTCACAACGCGCATACCATTTCACCTTACTTAATCCTTTATGAACATTTTCAATCGTGATGTTCCATCCTGATTTATTTAGGCAATCTATAATTGAAAGAACTATTGTAGAATTTGTAATTTGATGAACACCTAACAAAGGGATTGAGTAATTCACAAGGGAGTGATCCTGTTTCTTTTTCCAGACAGAAAAAGTTTGGCTTTCGAAAGTTTGTTTTATACTTTTCCAACACCAAATACTTGAAGAATCCATTAGAGGGGCCTTCAGTTCACTTGCGTAGGATTTGATTGTAGATAGAGCATCTGGAGGTTGTGATCCAGTTATAACAGGTACAGTGTGTTTAATGATTCCAGATTTTTCAGCAGCGATTTTGTCAATTGTTTGACCAAGTATATTCATGTGGTCATAGCTTATGGTTGTAATAACAGATAGTATAGGATTGACTACATTTGTTGCATCTAGTCTACCTCCTAGACCTACTTCTAGTATTGCTACATCAATGTTATTGGTTGCAAACCATTGAAATGCTATCAGTGTAAGAATTTCATAGTAGGTGATGTTCTTTTCCGTTTCAATAGATGGCTTTAGTTTTTCTAATGTGTCGGTAAAGCTTTTCTTGTTTATTGGTTTACCGTTTATTTGAATTCTTTCTCGAACACTATGTAAGTGTGGTGATGTGTATAGACCAGTGTTTTTTCCTGACATTCTAATAACTGATTCTGTCATGGCTGCTACTGAACCTTTGCCTTTGGTGCCGGCAATATGAATGCTTGGATATTTAGAGTGAGGGCAATCAAGCAAGTTTAGGATCCGCATCATTCTATTAAGGTTATAATTTTCTGGACTATAATTATGTCCTGTAGAACTTTCATGATTTGTGAAGCTGTTGAGATAAGCCGTTGCTGATGAGTAATTCATTATGTTTTTGTTGGTAGCGGAATGTGACCAAAGAGCTTAATGTTTTGATTAGCAGGCAATTGGTCAATCATGTGCTTTAAGTTTTGTTTAGTTCTAGGGTGAGTCCACTTGGGAACTATGTCTAGTAGAGGCTTTAGTACAAACAGGCGATCCTCTACTCTGGGATGAGGAAGTGTTAATCGTGAGCTATTTAAGCATGTTGAATCATAATCTATTATGTCAATATCAACAATTCGCGGTCCAAAACGTGTAGTTGGTTGTCTTCCAATAGAAATTTCGGTGTTTTTTGCAAAATCTAAGAGCATAGTTGCAGACAGTTCAGTTGTGGCAAGCATTGCTAAATTTAGGAAAAGAGGTTGTTCGAGTATGTAAAGAGGTTGAGTTTCATATACAGGAGATATTGACAAAATATCTGTTTTTACAGAGAGTATTTCTATTGCATTAGACAAATTTGCAAGTCGATCATTTAGATTGGAACCCAGGGATAGTATTATAGTAAACACAGTTTTTAGTCTTCAATTATTATAACTGGTTCAGTATATTGGCGTACCTTGTTAAGTTGTATTTTGTTTGTAATCAAATTGTTTAACCAAGCATTTTTATCGGTTAATGATTGATTGCTACAAAGTAAGTCTAAGGGCATATTTACACCTAGTACTCGTTTGTTTATAGAAAATTTGGTTACACCAGCAGGCAATAGATTGTTGTTTGTTGCCGATTCTAGTATGAACTTTGCAGCAAATTTTGGAAACTGTATTAGAGTTATAGATGATGTTATATCCTTTTGTAAGGATTTAATATCAGATTCTTTGGTTCGTAAAACATTAGTTTTTTTGGAATAGTTATTGACAAAGTTTGACAAGGTTAGTACTTGAGAGTCATTGTTATTAGAGGTGTCTACAACATGAAAAGTTTTTTCAGATGTTGTAACACTACACAATGCTTGATCTATTTTGAAATGATTAGTTATATCAAAATTTGTTTCTAAAACAATATTTGGTGTGATTTTGATCATCGACAATAATTCTTCTTTCTCTATTCCTTGCAAGACGTGGTTCCAAGTGGAAAGTGACAGTTGGTCTATGTCTTGATCAATTTCCTGTACAACAATATGAGGACATTTGAGTGCGTGTAAGGCACTTACTCTAGTAGCTCCATCAAGCAAAACGTATTGTCGATGATATTGAGCTACTATTGGTGGATTTTTGAGAATTTTATCTTTTTGGATTTGTTTGTAAATACGATCTGATCTATTCTTATCATGATGTTCATGAGGGACAATGTGGTTTATGTCAACAATACGTAAGCTTAGTGAATTTGTAATTTGCATAACAACAAAATTATACACTACCTTTTTTATAAAAATTGTATCAAGGAGTTTGTTAGGTACACAGTTTGTTTTTAAGTAATGATATAATCAAAATATTATGTTAAAACCAAGCTTTTTTGTAAACAAGTTGCCAATATATGGGGATTTAATATTGGCACCCATGGCGGGTTTTTCTGATCTTCCGTATAGATCTATATGTAGAGCTCTGGGTTCAGCTATGAGTTACACAGAGTTTGTTAATGTGGATGAATTAAGTTCTGGTAAAAATGGCAGTAAACGAGCAAGACAGAAATTGTGTTATCGTGAAAATGAGCGACCAATAGTGTTTCAGATTTATGGTCATGATGTTGATCGTATTGTTAATGTAGCTGAGAGGATACAGGAGCTTGGCCCAGATATCATAGATATAAATATGGGATGTTATGTAAAGAAAATAGCAGAAAGAGGTGCAGGAGCGGGTATGTTACGTAAACCAAAGTCTGTAGCATTATTGATAAGACGATTGGTTAACATTTTAGAGATTCCAGTAACAGCAAAAATAAGACTTGGCTGGGATGAAGATAATAAAAACTATATGGAGATTGCACGTATATTGGAAGATAACGGGGCCTCGTTAGTTGCTGTACATGGCAGGACTAAATCTCAGGCCTATAAAGGTAAGGCAGACTGGGATGCTATTGCACATATAAAACAGCATTTGTCAGTGCCAGTAGTGGGTAATGGTGATGTTTGTACAGTAGCCGATATAAATAGAATCAAATCGTATACAAAATGTGATGCAGTTATGATTGGTCGTGCTGTCATTGGAAATCCTTGGATTTTGCAACGCAAAGATAAGCAAGATGTAACTTTAACTGATAGGTTAAATTTAGTTAGAAAGCATTTAAAACTCAACTTAGAATTTTATGGATTAGACAAAGGATTGATATTGTTTAGAAAACATGTTGCTAAATATATTGAAGATGCGCCTGAAAACGTAAAACACTTGAGGATACCATTGCTAACTTGTGAGCAAGCATCTGATTTTGAAGAGTTGTTGTTTTCAATCAATAAAGAAACACACACATTACCTTAGGTGATTCATTTATTAAAATAAAACATTAGCAAGCTCGTCGCGATACTCTCTTGTGAGGGGATCATCATCTCCTAATAGAGCAAAGATTGCTAGTATGACAGATTTGGGCTTATCGTCTTTAAAGTTTTTATCTGATCTAAGTATTTCTATTAAGCCATCCAAGCCAGCAGCATATTGTCCTTGTGCTAGCAGCTTTGCTGATTTCCAGTATTGTGCATTGAGAGCATTGTCGCTTTCAATGTGCTTGTTAGGGTTAGATTCTATTTCGGTGAACAACAGCGCTAGAGGTTTAAGTTGTTGGGCTGCTACAATTTCAGATCCCGGTGGAAAATCATTTATGTAGGCAAGAGCAGAGTTACCTTTTCCTTGAGCAATAAGTGCTCTAATTAGCCCAAAAGTAGCTGTTGAGTTGTTGGGCTGATCATCCAAAACTTTACGCAATGGTTTTTCAGCTTGTTGCCATTTTCTGATTGACAACAGACTATAGCCTTCCAGGAGAGTGTTGTCTGTTTCTGAAGGAGCAATTTTTTGAATGAATTTGCGCAAAGTGTTTTCAGGAGCTGCACCATTTAGTTCTGCAATTATTTCCCCACCACGATATGCTTTTAGAGATGGTATGCCTTGGATACCAAATCTAACTGCTAATCCGGGATTTTCATCAACATCTACTTTGGCTAATAGAAATGACCCTGCATATTCAACAGCTAAGTTTTCGAGTATTGGACCAAGTGTTTTGCATGGTCCACACCAAGTTGCCCAAAAATCAACTAAGATAGGAATCTCATATGAACGACTAATTACATCTTCTTCAAATGTGGTTTCAGCAGTATCGAATATAAATTCTGAATAAGCCATTAGTATAATACCTTTAAATTATTATAATTGTACCATTGCCTTCGTGGTCAGTATGCTGTAGGATAGATTTCTAAGTTAATGTTAATAATTCAAAATAACAGCAAAACTTTCTAGAGATATTATATTATTGTGATATTTCTAGAAAATGGATAAAACTTAATGAAAATTTTGGTAACGGGTGCGGCAGGTTTTATTGGATCACAATTGGCTGAGCGATTAGTGTCAGCAGGTCATGAGGTGATAGGTGTTGATAATATGCTCAACAACTATTCAGTTCGTATAAAGGAATCCAACATTGATTCGGTGATTCAAGCGGGGTGTGATTTTGTTGTTTGTGATCTGGCCCAGGATTCATTAGAGTCTGTGCTTGTTGATGTGGATGTTGTGTATCATTGCGCAGCACAGCCAGGACTGTCGGACTTAGTTGATCTAAGTGATTTTGTCACAAACAATGTTATAGCTACTGACAAATTGTTACGAGCTATGATTGATTGTAGAGGTCTAAGCTCTAATCTTATCTATATATCAACTTCCTCTGTGTATGGCTCTAAGGCAGTTGGAGCAGAGTCATCTGAAACAAAACCAACTTCTTATTATGGAGTTACTAAACTTGCTGCTGAGCATTTAGTTATGGCTGCTACACGTCAAGAACGTATTAAAGCATGTGCTTTAAGGCTTTTTTCTGTTTATGGTCCTAGGGAAAGACCAGAAAAGCTTTATCCTAAAGTGATTGATAGTATATTGAATGATAACGAATTTACATTGTATCAGGGTAGTGAAAAGCATTATAGAAGCTACACATATGTAGATGATGTTCTGGAAGGAATGATGTTAGTTTTGGATAATTTGGATATATGTAATGGAGAAGTGATTAACATAGGATCTGATGTTTCTGTTACAACAAAAAAAGGAATTAATATTGTGGAAAACATATTAGGTGTTAAAGCTAAAATTATAACGATTCCACAGAGGTCGGGAGACCAATTAGAGACAAAAGCAGACATAAAAAAAGCGAAACAATTGCTTGGCTATCAATCTAAAACATCAATTCAGGATGGTCTTGTTAAAGAAATTGAATGGTATCAAAATGTCGCTATGAGAACCCGTAGAAACTATTAGAATGTCGGACAAAGTTTAAATATTTTGTACGTTGAAATCTTACCAAATGTTGCAAAAATAGAAAACACTTATCATTATAAGGTCCCAGATAACTTGGCGCCTATTATTGCTTTTGGACAGTTAGTAATTGTGCCATTTGGAAACAGGTTATCTCAAGGTATCGTCATATCTTTAGATACTAATCCTCCTAGACATGTAACAGAATACAAAGAGGTAGTTTCAGTTGTAGATTTACAGCCTGTAATTACTAAGGAACAACTTATTCTAGCTTATTGGTTGTCTTCGAAATATTGCGCTACTCTGGCGCATTGTGTGATAATGATGTTGCCTCCAGGATTGACTCAACGTGTAGAGTATAGTTACGATATAGACACTAATGACGTAAAAGTAAAAAGCAGATTACAACAGCAGGTTGTTAATTTAATTCAGGAAAGAGGACCCCTGTTGGGAAACCAGATCAGAAAGGAGTTAAGCCCATCACGTTGGAGACCAGTGGTAAATACACTCTTATCAAAAGGAATATTAACACAAAAACAAGTTGTCTTTTCACCTAAAGTTAGACCAAAATATGTCAGTATAGTGATTTTGGTGAAATCAAAAAAAGAAATTGAAACCACAAAGCATTGCTTTAGTACTAGATCACAAACTGTAAATCAGAGACGAGCAGGTATCGTTGATTTTTTGTTAAAAAACAATAATAACTTGGAAATTCAGGAAGTTTGTAAAATCACAGAATCAAAAAGATCAGACATCTTGGCTTTACAAAAGCAAGGTTATGTAACTGTGAAAAAGACCGAAAAAATTCGAGACTCATTGAATAAAATAAACGCTAGATCCATAAGACCACCTAGTTTGGTTCCTGGTCAAAGAGATGCGTGGAAAGTCATTCAAAAGGAATTTGACCTGACTATACCTAGACCGTTTTTATTGCACGGTGTAACTGGATCTGGTAAAACGGAAATCTATATGCGAGCTGTATCTGAGACATTAGCTAGAGGAAAGCAGGCTATAGTCTTGGTTCCAGAAATATCACTTACAGTGCAAACAGTAAGACGGTTTATGGAGAGATTTCCAAATGAAGTTGGGTTACAACACAGCAAACTATCACTTGGAGAACGATATGACACATGGAGGCGTGCTAGGTCTGGAAACATTTCTATAATAATTGGTGCTCGATCAGCTTTGTTTGTACCTTTGCCTAATATTGGATTGATTGTTGTTGATGAAGAACACGAAGAGGCCTACAGACAAGATCCGCCCGTACAGCCCCCCTATTACAATGCTCGTGATGCGGCTGTGCAATATGCTAAAACTTTAGGAGCAGTTTGTATTTTGGGAAGTGCTACACCAGACATTGTTAGTACAACTTTAGGAAACCAGGGCGATTACATCAAGGTTGATTTACCAAATAGGATCATGGGGCATGGTGACGATTTGTTGGATAAAACAAGTACATTAGGAATACAGACAAGCTACCAAGCAATTGATTCTAAGAATTTGACTGCACAATATATTGGTTTGCCATCTGTAACAATCGTGGACATGAGAAGTGAATTAAAAACAGGTAACCGATCCATTTTTAGCAGAAAGTTGTATTCTAGTTTGTCAGAGGTTATTGAGGCAAAACAGCAGGCCATTTTATTTATTAATCGACGAGGGTATGCAAGCTATGTGTTTTGTCGGGATTGCGGTTATGTTGTGGAATGTTCACGTTGCAACATTCCTTATACTTATCATCAGTACAAAGAGCAATTGCTTTGTCATCATTGTAACCAAACACAAGTTTTGTTAACTGTGTGTAATAAATGTAATAGTACTCGTATTAAACATTTTGGGCTTGGTACTGAGTCGGTGGAAGCAGAAATACAAAAACTATTTCCATCTGCGCGTACGTTGCGATGGGATAGAGACTCAAGTAGAGGGGTAGGAGCACACGATGCCATTATGCAGACGTTCGTTGAAAGAGATGCAGATATATTGATTGGAACACAAATGATTGCTAAGGGATTGGATTTACCTATGGTGACATTGGTGGGAGTTATCTCTTGTGATACAGGATTGACTCTTCCAGACTATCGAGCAGCAGAACGTACCTTCCAAGTGCTTACTCAAGTAGCAGGAAGGTCAGGTAGAGGTGTTCTTGGTGGACAAGCAGTTATGCAAACTTATATGCCAAATCATCATTCTATTGTAGCAGCTTCAAAGCATGATTATGAGATGTTCTATACTAAAGAGATGGAATTAAGAAGAAAATATAATTATCCACCGTTTGCGGAATTGCTTAGGTTAGTAGGTAGCAACAAGGATCTAAATTATATTAAGAATCAATCCATAATGTTAGCCAGTAAAGTTCAAGAAAAAATGACTAGATCTACTTGTATGGGAATTGATATTGTGGGCCCTGTACCGTGTTATTTTTCAAAAATAGGAGACAATTATAGATGGCAGATTGTGCTACGTGGACCTAAACTCAGAGAATTACTAGACATGAAAATGCCTGTAGGATGGCGGTTAGAGGTGGATCCATTAAATTTGCTATAAACCAGATAGGATGTATTAGCTTGAAAAGATTGATGGCATTGATCCTTAATGTTACACTAGGTATTGATGAATAAATCCCCGTCAGTGATTCTTTTCTATGGAGACGATGTTTTTGGAATAGAAGAACATGTACAAAAGCTTCTTGTTGATATGAAGCTAATGGACAATGGACAAATAAATGTTAGTAAGTTTCAGGCTAGTAGTACTAACTTTGGTGAAATTCGATCGTCATGTAGAGCTGTTCCATTTCTTGGAGATAGTCGGATTGTGTTGTTAACTGATGTTATTCAAAAAGGGAAAAAGACGAAAGCATCAAAATTAGTTGATGAACTCATTAAGTTTTTACCAGACATACCCTTTACTACTCTTTTGTTAATTATAGAACCTAGCAAGTTAGCGTCTAATAGTAAGCTGCTCAAGGCTGTTAAATCTTTAGAGTACGGTAAGGTTTACAGCTATATGTTGCCTGACAAAGACAAATTAGTTAACTGGATACGGGAACGTACTAGAACTTTGGGTGGTGAGATTACTTTGGCAGGAGCAAACGCTTTGGCTGATATTGGCACCAATGATACTAGACGATTATCGTCAGAAATTGACAAACTGCTTGCATATGTCAATTGGGAAGATTCTATTGATATTGTAGATGTGGTTCAGCTTGTTCCCGCAGCAGGTCAGGCGGACATATTTTTGTTGGTTGATTCTGTAGCACATGGTAATGCTCACAGAGCTGTTTCTGAGTTATATAGATTGATTTCGTCTGGCGATAGAGATCATATTGGAATTTTTGCTATGATTGTAAGACAGTATCGATTATTGTTACAAGTAAAGGAAATTCTTGATGCAGGAGGTAATATCTCTGTAATAAAAAGTAAGCTTGGTTTACATGATTTTGTGGCAAATAAATTAATGAGGCAATCAGATCGTTATACAATTGAGACCTTAGAATATATATATAAACGATTAGGAGCTATGGATTTAGCAATGAAAACGGGTGCAGATCATGAATTGGCTTTAGATATAATGGTAGCTGGTTTAACTAGCTAAATTGATGATAGACCAAATGATGTAAGGAGGAAACAATGAGTTTACAAACGTTAACTTGGGATGATTTTGAAAAATCAAAGAGTGATGTTCAGGAAACGACAGTAATGTTTGGTTGGAAGATGTGGCTTGCTAGAATGATTTGGTTTGTGGTTTTGATGATTACAATTGGCCTATTTGTATCGGGCATTAAGCCTTATTTTGAAACTGTTTTGATGTTCCCTAAGTTTTGGTTTAGTTCCCCTGATTATGCAAATGCGTTAGAACAATTGAATATAACCCCAGGGTTTTATCATGGTTATCTTATTGTGTTACAGTCAATACAAGTATTGGTTTGTTTGATAATAGCTGCGTTGATTTATAAAAACAAATCAAACGATTGGTTGTCTTTGTTTGTTTCACTTACTTTAGTGGCATATGCTGCAAGTCAGGGTGACCAAATAGGTATGTTGGTTATGAACAATCCTAACTTGCGTTATGCGGCATTACCATCTTTTGTTCTTGCAGAAACAGCATTGTTATTATTGTTGTATTTTTTTCCAGATGGAGATTTTAGTCCAAGGTGGACTAAGCCGTTGGCTTGGATATGGGTAACATGGCAGATATCTAATTTGGTGTATGAAGCGTCTCCTTTGAATCCAGCAATATGGTCAACCCAGACGCGCAATTATGTAATGCTTGCTTGGTTTAGTACCGGTTTATTTGCCCAGTTTTGGAGCTATGTGAGGGAGTTTACACCAGTACAACGACAACAGACAAAATGGGTGCTTTTGGGGTTTGTTTTGTCAGTAATTGGTATGTATGTGCCGGGTATAGTAAAAGGTTTTGTTCCATCAGTAGCTAGTCCAGGAATGGGAGCAATAATATATGATATAGTGTTTGTAGAAGGATTTGCCCGGCTTGCCTTTTTGTTAATTCCCATAGCTCTTATGGTGTCTATTATGAGATTTGGACTTTGGGAAGTGGATTCTTTTATTAATCGTGCTTTAGTGTATGGGTCATTAACAGTAGTCATGGTGATATTGTTTGAATTGGTGTCAGGTGTTATAGAAAACTTAACTGAACTGATTATAGCTGAACCACCAGGAATTATTGAAGCATTGACAGCATTAGCTATTGGTGCCTTAATAGAACCTGTGCAAGATAAGGTACAAGAAATTGTAGACGGAAGGTTTTATGCGGCAAAGGTTGATCTAGGTAATGCAATTAGAGCTTTTTCAGACAGAATAAGTTATGTTATCGATAGACAGGAGTTAATGAACTTGTTATTAAATCGTACAGTTGAACTGTTACAAATTGGACATGGTGCAGTTTATATTTATAATGAACATGGCGAAATGACTGTTGTTGAAACTAACAATTTGACTGATGAAAGATTCAATGTAGTTCCTGTAACTCATGAGGTTATTGAGGAGCTAGAAAGAGGAGATCCAGTATTTGAAGGTGACGACACATTTGAGACGTTACATATTGGAATGCGACAGACTTTTACTATGTTAGTACCTTTAACAGTAGTAAGTGAAGGTACGCGACAACTAACAGGTATGTTGGCACTTGGTCCTCGGCTTTCAGGGATGGGTTACTCTAGTGAAGATGAAACATTAATGACAACATTGGTTGATTCAGTTTCCAGATCTTTAAGAGTTTTAGAGTTAATTGAACAAAATACAGTATAAAATATATAAAACACACCCTAAGTGTTATTAGACATTTGAGGTGTGTTTTTTTATATATGTAACTCTATAAATTTGTAGAGTATTTTATAGTTTTAGATTACTATCGACCAGAGTATGGTGAAGTACCGGAATCGTGATCGTCGTCCTCATCTTCATCATCTAGGTCTTCAAAATGATCATGGTCGTCGTATTCGTTGTCCCAATCCTCATCTTCATCCTCATCTTCGAGATCGTCGACTGGTGGTGCAGTTCCTCGAGCACTATCAAGAACTTCATCTGTCGCTCCGTCATTGAAATCTCGGTCACTAGTTGCACTAACATTTGATCCATACTCTCCGTCCTCAGTTAACAGCTGAGCATCAGATTGCCAATCAAAATCTTCTTCTGCCTGTTCATAAGCTTCAGAGAAGGTTATATCCCCAGATTCTGCCATAGCAAACAAATCTTTTACGCCTGTTGGAGCATCAGTGAGTTCATGTGCTGCTGGAGGCATGTTAGGATCGAAAGTTCCGTATTCACCGCCGCGATAAGTGCCGTATTCGCCGCCACCATCTGGTCCGTATTCACCTGGACCATAAGCGCCATATTCGCCGCCACCATCTGGTCCGTATTCACCTGGACCATAAGCGCCGTATTCGCCGCCACCATCTGGTCCGTATTCACCTGGACCATAAGCGCCGTATTCGCCGCCACCATCTGGTCCGTATTCACCGCCGCGATAAGTGCCGTATTCGCCGCCACCATCTGGTCCGTATTCACCTGGACCATAAGCGCCGTATTCGCCGCCACCATCTGGTCCGTATTCACCTGGACTATAAGCGCCGTATTCGCCGCCACCATCTGGTCCGTATTCACCTGGACTATGAGCGCTTGAATGATCATTAGGACCCATAGACGCTGCAGGACCAGAATCCCATTTTGTTGCTTCTGATTCAGCTTCCCATTTTGCGTGTTGCTCAGGGGAAGCATCTATTGGAGGACCTTCAGCACCCCACTTTGTGCTTTCTGCTTCGTCATCAGGTGGTTGCCATCCTTGATCTTCATGATGTTGTTCTGGAGGAGGTGCATGTTCCTCGTGATGTTCTTCATGATGTTGTTCTGGAGGAGGTGCATGTTCC